>Ga0207426_1000402_pt1 | contig 72738 bp, 67 predicted proteins | sample AraplaMF_Cvi_mMS_FD_184265 | JGI IMG/M metagenome (GOLD analysis project Ga0207426, IMG submission 184265) | Arabidopsis root microbial communities from the University of North Carolina, USA - plate scrape MF_Cvi_mMS (SPAdes) (version 2) | ecosystem: Host-associated > Plants > Roots > Endosphere...
CTTCAAGGCGTCATACGCCTTGTTCTTGAAGCTGCTCTCCGGGGCAATACGAACGATTGCGATATCTGCCTCGGCCATGTTCGGCAACGCCTTGGTTGGTTTCCGCAGTGACACGACGAATCTCCTCCAGTGGGAGTCGTCTTTTACAGGATTATTAACGGGAAAGTTTTTGGCATACCACATGCCAGAATGTCAAGCTGCCTATTTTTTGCGGCGTTCTAAGGCATGCCTGAGCTTGACAAGTTGGCTTCTGGCATACCAAATGCCATCGCCAGCCATTTTTGATCCAAGCCGGCGGAGTATTCTGGTCCTTATGCCACTCCGTTCCGCCGCATGGAACAGAGCGCGGCGAATGGCAAGCATCACGGGCAGCCGCTACACGCGCGCGCTTTGAAAAGAACGAACTCAGGTCAAGGGAGAAGCCATATGTCCAATTCCAAAGATGCCGTCCGCAAGGTGCTTGACCAGGTCAAGGCGGACAACCGCACCAGCCTGACGGCTCCGGAGGGCAAGCTGGTCTGCGACGCCTACGGCATCCCGGTGCCGAAGGAGGGCGTGGCCAAGTCGGCGGGCGAAGCCGGCAAGATGGCCTCTTCGATGGGCTTCCCGGTGGTGATGAAGATCGTCTCGCCGGACATTCTCCACAAGACCGAAGCCGGCGGCGTCATCGTCGGCCTCAAGACGGCCGAAGACGCCGAAAAGGCCTACGAGACAATTCTCTCGAACGCCAAGAAATATAAGTCCGACGCCAAGATCGAGGGCGTCCAGGTGCAGCAGATGCTGGCCGGCGGCACCGAAGTCATCGTCGGCTCGATCACCGACGGCTCGTTCGGCAAGCTGGTGGCCTTCGGCCTCGGCGGCGTGCTGGTCGAGGTGCTCAAGGACATCACCTTCCGCCTCGCGCCCGCGACCAAGGAAGACGCGCTCTCGATGCTCGACGGCATCCAGGCGCACGAGATCCTGAAGGGCGTTCGCGGCGGCGAGCCGGTCAACCGCACGGCGCTGGCCGACGTCATCGTCAAGGTCTCGCAGCTCGTCACCGATTTCCCTGAGATCGTCGAGCTCGACCTCAACCCGGTGTTCGCGACGGCGAAGAGCGCGATTGCCGCCGACGTCCGTATCGTCGTCGACTTCGCCTATGTGCCGAAGCCCAAGCCGCGCCCGACCGAAGAGATCGTCGCGGCCATGAACCGCATCATGCAGCCGAAGGCGGTCGCCGTGGTCGGCGCCTCTGCCGAGGACGGCAAGATCGGCAACTCCGTGATGAAGAACCTCATCAACGGCGGCTACAAGGGCGACATCTATCCGATCCATCCGAAGGCCGCCGAAATCCTCGGCTACAAGGCTTATAAGAGCGTCAAGGACGTGCCGGGCGTGATCGATACGGCCGTATTCGCGATCCCCGCCAAGTTCGTCGCGGCGGCACTGACCGAATGCGGCGAGAAGAAAATTCCCGGCGCGGTGCTGATTCCGTCGGGCTTTGCCGAAGCCGGCGCGCCGGAGCTGCAGGCCGAGATCGTCGAGGTCGGCAAGAAGTATGACATCCGCCTGATGGGGCCGAACATCTACGGCTTCTACTATACGCCGGCGAACCTCTGCGCGACCTTCTGTACCGCTTACGACGTGAAGGGCCACGCCGCGCTGTCGTCGCAGTCGGGCGGCATCGGCATGGCCATCATTGGCTTCTCGCGCTCGGCCAAGATGGGTGTCTCCGCGATCGTCGGCCTCGGCAACAAGTCCGATATCGACGAGGACGATCTGCTCGCCTTCTTCGAGCAGGACCCGAACACCAACCTGATCGCGCAGCACTGCGAAGACCTCAAGGACGGCCGCGCCTTCGCCGAAGCCGCCAAGCGCGTCTCCAAGAAGAAGCCAGTCGTCGTGCTCAAGGCCGGCCGCACCTCGGCCGGAGCGAAGGCGGCCTCGTCGCACACCGGCGCGCTCGCCGGTAACGACAAGATCTACGAGGACGTGCTGGCGCAATCGGGCGTGATCCGCGCCCGCAGCCTGCGTCAGCTGCTCGAGTTTGCCCGTGGCGTGCCGGTGCTGCCGACGCCGAAGGGTGAGAACGTGCTGATCATCACCGGTGCGGGCGGCTCGGGTGTGCTGCTGTCGGACTCCTGCGTCGACAACGGCCTGTCGCTGATGTCGATGCCGCCGGATCTCGATGCGGCCTTCCGCAAGTTCATCCCGCCGTTCGGTGCGGCTGGAAATCCTGTGGATATCACCGGCGGCGAGCCGCCGATCACCTACGTCAACACGGTGAAGCTCGGCCTGTCGGATGAGCGCATCCACTCGCTGATCCTCGGCTACTGGCACACCATCGTCACGCCGCCGATGGTGTTCGCCCGCAACATGGTCGAGGTGAAGAAGGAGATGGAGGCCAAGGGCTTTGTGAAGCCGATCGTGGCGTCACTGGCCGGCGACGTCGAGGTCGAGGAAGCCGCCGAATATCTCTACCAGAACGGCATCCCGGCCTACGCCTACTCGACCGAGCTTCCGGTCGAGGTGCTCGGCGCCAAGTACAAGTGGGCGCGCGGGGCAGGGCTGCTCTGAGACGAAGATGCTGCTCCGGCATAATCTGGAGCGGCATTTTTTCAGGTGCGTCGTTCCGGGGCGATGCAAAGCATCGAACCCGGAACCTCGAGATTCCGGGTCCGGTCCTTCGGACCATCCCGGAATGACGACCCCCCAAAGCGGCAGGTCGCGATGAGCAAGAACGTGATCCGGCGCAAATCGCACGAAGCCCGATCGCCATCGGAGGCTGACCACGACGCGCGCGACGGCGGCGTTCAATCCGTCGACCGTGCGCTGTCGATCCTGGAAACGCTCGCCGAAGACGACGAAGGCTACCGCCTCAGCGATCTCGCCGTCCGCACCGGTCTGTCAGCGTCCACCGTGCACCGCCTACTGGCGACGCTGGAAAGCCGCCGCTTCGTGCAATTCGACCGCGCCGAATCCAAATGGCATGTCGGCGTCCGCAGCTTCACGGTCGGCGCGAGCTTCGCCCGGCGGCGCAATTTCTCCACGCAGGCCATTCCCTATCTTCGCAAGCTGCGCGATCTCACCCGTGAGACCGCCAATCTCGCCGTGGTGGACGACGAATACATCATCGTGCTGACCCGGATGGAGAGCCGCGAGATCATGCGCTCGCTGACCCAGGTCGGCGGCCGCGTCGCCATGGTGACGTCGGGCGTCGGCAAGGCGGTGCTCGCGACCTATTCCGACGAGGAGGTCGGCGCCGTCATCCGCCATCACGGCATGCCGCGCCTGACCGAAAAGTCGATCGTGCGGCCGAGCGACCTGTTCAAGGAGCTCGGAAAGATCCGACAGCAGGGCTTTGCGATCGACGACGAAGAAGCCTGCATGGGCCTGCGCTGTATTGCCGCAGTCGTGTATAACGACTGCGCCGAGCCGCTGGCAGCGATCTCGGTCTCCGGCATGACCAGCCGTCTCACCGACGACAGGCTGCCGGAAATCGGGCAAATCGTGCGCGAAGTCGCCGGTGAGCTGACATTGGCGCTCGGCGGGACGATGCCCACACCCGCCTGACGGGGAACTCCGGCCTGTCGCTGGACAGCATCGGCCGTTTTGGCTGATATGCGACCAAACGACACAATGCGGCAAACGATCAACACGTCCGCACGAGCCTGGAGAATGCCCCCATGTTTCAGTTTCCCGCGCGCCTTGCCGGCGCAGCCGTCGCGCTGACCCTTGCGGCAGCGGCGCCTGCCTTTGCCCAGCAGCTCGAGCTCAAGCTGATGGCGCCGGCGGCCCCGGGCGGCGGCTGGGATCAGACCGCGCGTTCGATGCAGCAGGCGCTGGTGGCCTCCGGCGTCGCGCGCAGCGTGCAGGTCACCAACGTTCCCGGCGCGGGCGGCAGCGTCGGCATCGCGCAGTTCGTCAACGGCGCCAAGGGCGACGGCAACCAGATGATGGTCAACGGCTTCGTCATGGTGGGCGCGCTCGCCATGAACAAGTCGCCGGTGACGCTGGAGCAGGTGACGCCGATTGCGCGCCTCACCGAGGAAATCCAGGTGATCGTGGTGCCCGCGAATTCGCCGATCAAGAACGCGCAGGATCTCGCCGCCGCGGTCAAGGCCGACATCGCCAAGGTGACCTTCGCAGGCGGCTCGGCCGGTGGCGTCGATCATGTGATGGCGGCGTTGTTCGCCGGTGCCGTCGGCGCCGACGCCAAGAAGATCAACTACATCCCGTTCTCCGGCGGCGGCGAGTCGCTCGCCGCGATCCTCGGCGGCAAGGTCACCGCGGGCATTTCGGGGCTGAGCGAATATGACGGCCAGATCAAGTCCGGCAAGCTGCGGGCGATCGGCGTGACCTCGGAGAAGCGCATCGCCGGCAGCGACATCCCGACCTTCAAGGAACAGGGCATCGACCTCGTGATCGCCAACTGGCGCTCGGTGGTCGCGCCTCCCGGCATCACGCCGGAGCAGAAGAAGACCCTGAGCGACGCGGTCGAGAAGATGGTGAAGTCCGACGCCTGGAAGGAGATTCTCAAGCAGAAGGGCTGGGAGGACGCCTATCTCGGCGGTGACGCCTTTGCGGACTTCCTGAAGAAGGAAACCGTGCGCGTCACCGACGTGCTGAAATCGGTCGGCCTCGTCAAGTCATGAGCTCAGGCGATCCCGCCCAGCCGCGGCGCGTCGATCGCGCCGGCATCGTCATCGCCGCATTGCTGGCGGCGCTCGCCGTAGTTCTGGTCTGGGACTCGCGCGGCCTGCAGTCGACCGCGATGTATGGCATGGGTCCGGAGGCGATGCCCGTCGTGGTCGCCACCGGCCTTGCGTTGCTCGCGATCGGCAATTTCATCGATGCGCTGCGCGGCAATCTGCCGGCGCGCGAGAGCGCCGATCCCGTTCCTGTGGTCCTGATCCTCGTCGGCCTTGCGCTGCTGATCGCCATCATCGGCTTCGGCGGCGGCTTCATTCTCGCGACCTCGGCGCTGTTTGTGACGACGTCGGCAGCCTTTGGCCGCCGTGCCGTCCTCGCCGACAGCATCATTGCCCTCGTGATGTCGACCCTCATCTATCTCGCCTTTGACCGCCTGTTGACGCTGAGCCTTCCCGCCGGCCCCCTGGAGCGACTGCTGTGATGGACACCTTTGCGGCGCTCGCGCACGGCATGGCCGTCGCCGTCCAGCCGATGAACCTGCTCTATGCGCTGATCGGCGTGTTCCTGGGCACGGCCGTGGGCGTGCTGCCCGGCATCGGCCCGGCGCTGACGGTCGCGCTGCTGCTGCCGATGACCTACAAGCTCGATCCCGGCGGCTCGCTCATCATGTTCGCCGGCATTTACTATGGCGGCATGTATGGCGGCTCGACCACGGCGATCCTGATCAACACGCCCGGCGAGAGCGCCTCGATGGCAACCGCGCTCGAAGGCAACAAGATGGCCAAGGCCGGCCGCGGCGGACCGGCGCTGGCGACGTCGGCGATCGGCTCCTTCGTCGCCGGCACCATCGCCACGATTGGCCTTGCGTTCCTCGCGCCCTGGCTGGTCGATTTCGCCGTGCGTTTCGGCCCCGAGGATTACTTCGCGCTGATGTGCGTCGCCTTCGTCACGGTGTCCGCGACCTTCGGCGATTCCCCGATCCGCGGCCTCACCAGCCTGTTCATCGGCCTGACGCTCGGCCTCGTCGGCATCGACAAGCTGACGGGACAGGCGCGGCTTGCGTTCGGCGTCCCCGAGCTGCTCGACGGCGTCGAGGTGACGACACTTGCGGTGGGCCTGTTTGCAGTCGGCGAGGCGCTCTACGTCGCCTCGCGCCGCCACCACACCGAGGAGAAGCTGGAGCCTGTGCGTGGCTCGCTGTGGATGACGAAGGAGGACTGGAAGCGGTCGTGGAAGCCTTGGCTGCGCGGCACCATGTTCGGCTTCCCGATCGGCGCGCTGCCCGCGGGCGGTGCGGAGATCCCGACCTTCCTGTCCTATTCCACCGAGAAGCGGCTGACAAAACATCCCGAGGAATTCGGCAAGGGCGCGATCGAAGGCGTCGCCGGACCCGAGGCCGCCAACAACGCCTCGGCCGCCGGCACGCTGGTGCCGCTGTTGACGTTGGGACTGCCGACCTCGGCGACCGCCGCGATGATGCTGGCGGGCTTCCAGCAATACGGCCTCAACCCGGGCCCGCTGCTGTTCGCCGAGCGGCCTGACCTCGTGTGGGGACTGATCGCCAGCCTGTTCATCGCCAACATGATGCTGCTGGTGCTCAATTTGCCGCTGGTCGGGTTATGGGTGCGGCTGCTCGCGATCCCGCAGCCCTGGCTCTATGCCGGCATCCTGGTGTTCGCGACCATGGGCACCATCGCGGCAAAGCCGTCGGTGGTCGAATTGTCGATGCTGGCCGGTTTCGGCGTGCTCGGCTTCCTGATGCGCCGGTTCGATTTCCCGATCGCGCCCGTCGTGGTCGGCCTGATCCTCGGCCCGATCGCGGAGAGCCAGCTGCGCCGTGCGCTTGCGATCAGCCTCGGCGATCCCATGACGCTGCTGCAGAGCCCGATCTCGGCGACACTGCTCGGTGTCGCGCTGATCGCGCTGCTGGCGCCGTTTGTGCTGAAGGGGCTCGGACGGTTTAAGGCGAACGAGGACTAGCCGTTCCGACATACTTGCCGTCTAATGGGCGACCACCATTAGGGGAATCCCATGCCGTCGGAACTTCGCTCGCCTCGTCTCGCCGTCCTGATCGACGCGGATAATGCCTCCGCCAAAATCGCGGATGGACTGTTCGAGGAGATTGCCAAGATCGGCGAGGCCAGCGTGCGTCGCATCTACGGCGATTTCTCCAACGCGCGATCAAGGGGGTGGGCTGATATCCTGTCGAAGCATGCGATCATCCCGCAACAGCAGTTCGCCTATACGACGGGAAAGAATGCATCGGACATAACTCTGGTCATCGACGCAATGGACCTGCTTCACAGCGGCCGGTTCGATGGCTTTTGCCTGGTGTCGTCCGATAGCGACTTTACCCGTCTCGCCGCCCGCATCCGGGAGCAGGGCGTCGATGTCTTTGGGTTCGGTGAGCAGAAGACACCGGAAAGCTTCAGGCAGGCCTGCCGAAGGTTCGTCTATACCGAGAACCTGCTTGCGGGCACCGCGACCACCCAGGATGCTTCCTCGAAATCTGCACCGCTTCAGCCGCCCGAGGCGGCCACGCCGATCATCAAGAAGGTTATCACCCAGATGGAAAGCGAGGACGGTTGGGTCGCGCTCCGTGAACTCGGGCAGCGGCTCGCCAACCTGGCTTCCGATTTCGATCCGAGAACGTTCGGTTTCCGCAAGCTGAGCGACCTCGTCCGAAAGACGAATTCGTTCGAGATCGACGAGACAAACGGGCGATCGGTGCGGATCAGGGTGAAGGCCACTGCCGCGCCACCGCCGACTGCACAGAAGTCGCGCAGACGTCCAAGGTCGAGGGCGGCAGGCGGCTCGGCGCCTAAGTCGTAAGCAGGGCGTGCCGTTATATTTGAGTTTGCCCGGTTTGGCGCAGGGCGTAACTATCGTTCGGCCGTAACGCCAAGCGAGGTTCCCATGACCAAGCTCACCCGTTTCTCCGTCTCGCCGCTGCACAGCATGACGCGGCGCCTCGCCGACGTCGCCTCGGCCCGCGTCGCGCCTGATCTCGTCATCACGGGCGCGCGGGTGCTCTCAACCTATTCGGAGCGTATCCATCCGGGACGCGAGGTCTGGATCACGGGCGGCCGCATCGCGGCGGTGAAGCCCGCAGGTACAGCGAAGAAGGCCTGGAGTGATGTGTCGCTCTATGACGCCGCCGGTGGCATCATCGCGCCAGGCCTCGTCGATCCGCATATCCACATCGAATCCTCGATGGTGACGGCCTGCGCCTATGCCGAGGCCGCGCTGCTCAATGGCACCACCACGATTTTCTGCGACAGCCACGAGATCGGTAACGTCATGGACGTCGCTGGCGTCGAGGCGATGCTGGAGGACGCACGCGAGGCGCCGCTCTCGATCTTCCTGACGGTGCCGAGCACCGTGCCGGCAACATCGGCGGCATTGGAGACGGCGGGCGGCGACCTCACGCCGGACAAGATCGCCGGCCTGTTCGACCGCTGGCCGGAGGCCGTGGCGCTCGGCGAGAAGATGGACTTTGTTCCGGTGACGATGGGCGACGAGCGCAGCCACGCGATCCTCGCGGCTGCGCTGAAGCGCGGGCGTCCGGTGTCCGGTCATGTCTACGGCCGCGAATTCGTCGCCGCCTATGCGGCGAGCGGCGTCACAGACACCCACGAGGCGATCGACCGCGACATCGCTGACGATCTGCTCGACGCCGGCGTCTGGGTGTTTTTGCGCGGCGGTCCGCCGACCACGCCCTGGCATTCGCTGCCGCAGGCGATCCGGACGATCACCGAGCTCGGGGCCTCGCACAAGCGCACGGCGGTCTGCACCGACGACCGCGACGCCGACGATCTGCTGCTGTTCGGACTCGACTGGGTGGTGCGCGAAGCCGTGAAGGCGGGGATGTCGCCGGAGCAGGCGTGGTCGATGGGCTCGCTGCATGGCGCCACGCGCTTCGGCATGGAGGGCGATATCGGCGGTCTTGGCGGCGGCCGCCGCGCCGATCTCGTGCTGATGGACGATCAGCTCAGGCCGCAATGCACCTGGTATGGCGGCGAGCTCGTGGTCGAGCACGGCAAGATCACCACGCTTCTCGATCAGGCACTGTCGCAGCGCTATCAATATCCCAGGGCGGCCTACGCGACCGTTAAACTGCCGCAGGAGATGAAGCTGACGCCGGAGCTGCCGGCCAAGGCCTGCACCGTCAACGCGATCAAGACCGCGCTGCCGGGCATCACGCTGATCCATGAGAAGATTGCGATCGAGCCCGCAAAAGACTGGCCGTCGCTGTTCGCGCGCTACGGCCTCTGCTTCGTCACCGTGGTCGAGCGGCACGGCAAGTCGGCCGGCAACGTCGCCCATGGCCTGCTGAAGGATTTTGGTCTGAAGCGCGGCGCGGTCGCTTCCAGCGTCGGCCATGACAGCCACAACATCATCGTCGCCGGCACCAACGAGGCTGACATGCAGGTGGCAATCGCGGCCATCAAGGAAAAGCAGGGTGGCGTCTGCGTCGTTGCCGACGGCAAGGTGAGGGCGCTGGTTCCGCTGCCGATCGCGGGGCTCCTCTCCGACAAGCGCGTCACGGAAGTGGCCGAAGAGGTCAAGGCGCTAAAGAAGGAATGGGCCGAGGCCGGCTGCACCATCCCCTACATGGGCTTCAATTTGATTCCCCTATCGGTCATTCCGGAAATTCGCATCACTGACAAGGGCCTCGTGCTGGTGCCGCAGATGGAGCTGGCGCCGCTGTTCGACTGATGCCGCTTTCACGCATATCTCGACCTAACTGATTGAGGCCACCACGATTTTTCCACGGCTGCCGCATCGTGGAAAATAAAATCGATCTCGTTGAGATCGGCTTCTGCGCGCCTGATGATCTTCCTCGCTGACGCAACTTGAGCGAGGTCCGATATGGCGAAGATGCGAGCTATCGATGCTGCCGTGCGTATCCTGGAGAAGGAAGGCATCTCGACCGCCTTCGGCGTTCCCGGGGCGGCGATCAATCCGCTTTACTCGGCGCTGAAGAAGCGGGGGTCGATCCGCCACATCCTGGCGCGCCATGTCGAGGGCGCCTCGCACATGGCCGAGGGCTACACGCGGGCCAAGGCCGGCAATATCGGCGTCTGCATCGGCACCTCGGGGCCTGCCGGCACCGACATGATCACCGGGCTCTATTCGGCGATCGCCGATTCCATTCCGATCCTGTGCATCACCGGCCAGGCGCCGCGGGCGCGGCTCTACAAGGAAGACTTCCAGGCCGTCGACATCGAGTCCATCGCCAAGCCCGTGACCAAATGGGCGGTGACGGTGCGCGAGCCGGCTCTGGTGCCGCGCGTGTTCAGCCAGGCGTTTCATGTGATGCGCTCGGGAAGGCCCGGGCCGGTCCTGATCGACATGCCGCTCGACGTGCAGCTCGCCGAGATCGAGTTCGACGACGAGACCTATGAGCCGTTGCCGGTTTACAAGCCGACCGCGACGCGCAAGCAGGTCGAGAAGGCGCTGGAGATGCTCAACGCCGCAGAGCGGCCGCTGATCGTCGCGGGTGGCGGGATCATCAACGCCGATGCCTCGGACCTCCTGGTCGAGTTCGCCGAGATCGCCAACGTGCCTGTCGTTCCCACGCTGATGGGGTGGGGCGCGATCCCCGACGATCACGTGCTGATGGCCGGCATGGTCGGCCTCCAGACCAGCCACCGCTACGGCAACGCCACGATGCTGGAATCCGACTTCGTGCTCGGCATTGGCAACCGCTGGGCCAACCGCCACACCGGTTCAGTCGAGACCTACACCAAGGGCCGCAAATTCGTTCACGTGGACATCGAGCCGACCCAGATCGGGCGCGTGTTCAATCCCGATCTCGGCATCGTCTCGGACGCAAAGGCGGCACTCGAGCTTTTCGTTACCGTCGCCAGGGAGTGGCGGCGGTCAGGCAAGCTCCGCGAGCGCCAGGCGTGGCCCGCGGCTTGCCGCGACCGCAAGAAGACCATGCTGCGCAAGAGCCATTTCGACAACGTCCCGATCAAGCCGCAGCGCGTCTATGAGGAGATGAACAAGGCGTTCGGCCGCGACACAACCTATGTCACCGTGATCGGCCTGTCGCAGATCGCCGGCGCGCAGTTCCTCGGCGTCTACAAGCCGCGCAACTGGATCAATGCAGGCCAGGCCGGTCCGCTCGGCTGGACGCTGCCCGCCGCGCTCGGCGTGCGCGCCGCGTGTCCGGATCGCGAGATCGTCGCGCTCTCCGGCGATTACGACTTCCAGTTCCTGATCGAGGAGCTCGCGGTCGGCGCGCAGTTCAATCTGCCCTACATCCACGTCGTCGTGAACAATTCCTATCTCGGCCTGATCCGCCAGGCCCAGCGCGGCTTCGACATGGACTACCACGTCCAGCTCTCCTTCGAGAACATCAACGCGCCCGAGATCGGCGTCTACGGCGTCGACCATGTCACGGTGGCCGAAGGCCTTGGCTGCAAGGCGATCCGCGTCACCGATCCAAAGGACACGCAGGCCGCCTTCGCCACCGCGCGCGAATTGATGGCGAAGCACCGCGTGCCTGTGGTGGTCGAGTTCATCCTCGAACGCGTCACCAACATCGCGATGGGCACCGAGATCGACAATATCGTCGAGTTCGAGGAGGTGCTGGACTTAGCCCTCGACGAGGTCGGGACCAAGAAGCCCGGTGTGCTGCAGCCGGCGGAATAGGGAAGACGCATCATGCCTAAATTTGCCGCCAACCTCACCATGCTCTTCAACGAGATGCCGTTCATCGACCGCTTCGCGGCGGCGAAGGCGGCGGGCTTTGCCGGGGTCGAATATCTCTTTCCCTATGATTTCGACAAGGCGCAACTGCGCGAGCAGCTCGAGGCCCACGGCCTGACGCAGGTGCTGCACAACCTCCCCGCGGGCAACTGGGGGGCGGGCGAGCGCGGCATCGCGATCCTGCCCGACCGTACCGCCGAATTCCGCGACGGCGTGTTCCGTGCCATCGACTATGCCAAGGCGCTGGATTGCGACCAGCTCAACTGCCTCGTCGGCATCGCGCCGGCCGTGGCCGATCCGCGCGAGCTCCAGGAGACGCTGGTCGGAAACCTGCGCTTCGCCGCCTCGACGCTGGCACGCGAGAACATCAAGCTGCTGGTCGAGCCGATCAACACGCTCGACATTCCCGGCTTCTTCCTCAACGGCACCGAGCAGGCGATCCAGCTTATCTCCGAGGTGCGCTCGAACAATCTGTTCGTCCAGTATGACATCTACCACATGCAGATCATGGAGGGCGATCTCGCCCGCACCATGCAGGAATATCTGCCGCAGATCGCCCACATCCAGCTCGCCGACAATCCAGGCCGCCATGAGCCCGGCACCGGCGAGATCAACTATCCCTTCCTGTTCCGCCATCTCGACGCGATCGGCTATCGCGGCTGGATCGGCTGCGAATACAAGCCGCGTACCACGACGCTGGAAGGCCTCTCCTGGCACGCGGCACAGACTTTCGAGACGTGAGGAACGAGTGACATGATCGACATCGGCTTCATCGGACTTGGCACCATGGGACGGCCGATGGCCGGCCATCTTCTTGCCGCGGGCCATCGCGTGCTCCTGCATGACGTCGCGCCGGTCCCGCCTGATCTGATCTCCGCGGGCGGCATCGCCTGCAAATCGGCCAAGCAGGTCGCGCAGGAGGCGGACGCCGTCATCATCATGGTGCCGGATACGCCGCATGTGGAGGCGGTGCTGTTCGGCAAGGATGGCGTTGCGAGCGCCATCTCCAAGGGCAAGATCGTCGTCGACATGAGCTCGATCTCTCCGCTGGCGACGAAGGAGTTCGCCAAGAAGATCGAGGCGCTCGGCGCGGACTATCTCGACGCGCCCGTCTCGGGCGGGGAGGTCGGGGCGAAAGCTGCGAGCCTCACCATCATGGTCGGCGGGCCCGAGCGCGCCTTCGGTACCATGAAGCCGATCTTCGACAAAATGGGCAAGAACGTCACCCATGTCGGCGCCAATGGCGACGGCCAGACCACGAAGGTCGCCAACCAGATCATCGTCGCGCTGACGATCGAGGCTGTGAGCGAGGCGCTGCTATTCGCCTCCAAGGCCGGCGCAAATCCCGCGCTGGTGCGCAAGGCGCTGATGGGCGGGTTTGCCTCGTCGCGGATTCTCGAGGTGCATGGCGAGCGCATGGTGAAGCGCAATTTCGATCCGGGCTTCCGCATCGAGTTGCACCAGAAGGATCTCAACCTCGCGCTCGAAGGGGCGCGTGCGCTCGGCCTGTCGCTGCCAAGTACGGCGGTGGCGCAGCAATTGTTCTCGTCCTGCACCGCGCATGGCGGCAAGGCCTGGGATCATTCCGCGATGGTGCGGGCGCTGGAACTGATGGCGGGACACGAGATCGCGGCCAGCTGAACTGTTACGCGGTAACAGTCTTCGGTGTTTGCTGCGTCTTTCGCCACGGGGGAACCGGAACAATGCTCCGGCCCCGCGGTTGAAGGCGCAGGACAATCACTGGAGATAAAAGACCATGAAAACCCGTCTTGCGATTACGTTGGCTGCCGCGTCGCTGCTGGCGTCGAGCGCAGCCTTTGCCCAGTCAACGACCGAACAGGGCGCCAGGGACGGCGCGCGTGCGGGCGGCGACATCGGCGGCCCGATCGGTGCGATGGTCGGCGGCACCGTCGGTGCGGCGGTCGGCGCGGGCCTCGAAATTCCGAATGCGGTGCTGGGTGGAATCCCGCGCAGCGATTCTGTCGTCGTCGAGGAGCGCGTCGTCGTCGGCGAGCCGCTGCCCCCGAGGGTGGTTCTGCGTCCCGTGCCGAACTACACCGAGTATCGCTATGCGGTGGTGAACGATCGCCGCGTGATCGTCGAGCCGCGCACGCGCCGCGTCGTCAAGATCATCGACTGATCGATCTGAGCGCAGGTCTTGAAAAGCTGGCCCTGCGGAGCGTTGCTCCGTAGGGCCTTATCTTTGGGAGCCTCAGCCCGTCAGGGCCGGGTCGGCCCGAAAGCGGGTCATGACCCAATCGGCGACGGCCGCGAGTGCAAAACCGATGCAGGCGGTGCCGGCATCGACCAGGAAGTCCTCGAGCCGCGCATGGCGGCCGGGCGCCCAGAACTGCATCAGTTCGAGCAGGCCGATCAGGACCACCGCAACGGCCGACATGGCCAGACGGCGCTGCTTGTAGGCGAGGCCGAAGGCCAGACCGACCAGGATGAAGGCCAGCGCATGCTCGCCATCCTGACCGAGGTCGGAATGCGGCCGCAGGCCGGGCGGTCCCAGCGTTGCAAAGGTCACGGCGGCGGCAAGCAGCCAGGCAAAGGCGCGAACAAAAATGGACATCCGGTGCGGTTAGCACGGATTTGCCGCCGCCTCCCGCGCGATGCGGATCAGATCGCCGTGTAGTTAATGACCAAACGTTAAAGTGGCTCGCGCACGCCGAGGCCGTGCATGAAGCGTTCCCGGATCTGCACGGGGTCCCTGCGGGTGATTCCGACGCCCGGCTTGTCGTCGATGCGGACCGCGATCAGGCTTGGCTCGGCAGCCGACATGGCCTCGTCGACCAGGCGTTCGAAATCTTCCTCGTCCGCTGCCCAGGAACTCCTGGCGAGCCCCGAGGCGGTGGCGATGCCGACGATATCGGCGACGTGTGCGGCCGGCGTCGGCTGCGCGCCGGTGATCTGGTAGATGCCGTTGTCCATCACGATCATGATCAGGTTCTTCGGCTTCAGCATCGCGATCGTCGAGAGCGCGCCGAGCTGCATCAGAAGCGAGCCGTCGCCTTCGAGCGCGAAGACGCGGCGGTCGGGCTGTGCCAGCGCCACGCCGAGCGCGATCGGGAAGGCGAGACCCATGCTGCCCAGCATGTAGAAATTTTGCGGGCGGTGGCCGGCGGCCCAGAGGTCGAAATTGGTGTTGCCGATGCCGCCGATCACGGCTTCCTCGTGCTTCAGCTTTGCGATCAGCCGCGAGGTCACGTCGAACCGGTTCATCACCTTGGTATTGCCAGTGGTCATGGCGGCGCTCACTTGTCGAAAACCTTGCCGCCCGTGAGCAGCGGGTTGAGGATCAGCGCCACCGGCGCCTGCGTGGTGACGGCTTGCTTGATCGAGCGGTCGGCGATGAATTCGAGCTCGTCGAGGCGGGTGATGGTGTGGTGTTCGAGCGCCAGCGAATCCAGCACGGGGCGCATGGTGCGGCACACCAGCGACTGGCCGTAGTTGAACTCGCCGAGCGTGCCGCGCTCGGACACGAACATGATCAACGGGATCTGGTAGGGCACCGCGAGCGAGGCGAGCACGTTGGCGAGCGTGGCAAAGCCCGAGGTCTGCATCAGCACGGCGCCGCGCCGTCCGCCCATCCAGGCGCCGGAGACGATGCCGACGGCTTCTTCCTCGCGGGCGGTGGCGAAGGTGGTGAAGAAGGGATCGGCGTGCAAATTCTTGATCAGCGGCGTCAGCACGCGGTCGGGGACGTAGGGGATCAGGCTGATCTCGTTCCGCTTCAGGGTCTGCAGGACGATGCTATGCCAGCTTCTGTCGCTGGTCCCCTGTGCCTGCTGTTCCGCAATCGCCATTGCGTTCTCCCTTCGGCCGCGCATGCTTCTTTGTTCTGGCCGTCGCGGCGGTCTGCCGAACTTGACGGAGCGGGCGGGATTGTCAACATGTCCGGGCCGGCACCGTGATCTGCGCCAGACGGCCTGCCATGGCCGGCACCGCCATGGCATATGTGCGGCAACGAGAAAACGGGAGGACGCATGGACGGGGCGCGGGTTGCGCTGGCCTTGCGGGTCTCCGCGAGAGAGCCGGAAGGGTCCTGATGTCGGTCAACAGCAAGCGCGTCTTCTACGTCAAATATCTGGCCAATCCTGTTTATATCGACATCCTGAAGGCGCGGCCCGACGTCCGGCTCGATCGCATCGAGAACGAGAGCCCCGAGGATTACTACGCACCGATCCTGAGCGCGGCCCATGTCTATCAGATCGGCGCGGCCCGCGACGAGCTGGCGCCGCATTTCCATGTCGATGCCGCCCTGCTGAAGCGCACGCCGAACCTGCTGCTGGTCTCCAGCAACGGCGCCGGCTTTGATCCTGTCGACGTCGAGGCCTGCACGGCGGCGGGCGTGCTGGTCGTCAACCAGTCCGGCGGCAACGCCCATTCGGTCGCCGAGCACGCGCTGGCGATGATGCTGACGCTGTCCAAGCGGATCATCCAGTCCGACCGCAAGCTCCGCAGGGAGGCCAACGTCAACCGCAACGAGCTCGTCGGCAACGAGATCGAGCACAAGACCGTCGGCATCATCGGGCTCGGCAATGTCGGCCGCCGTATCGCCGCGCTGTGCAAGGGTCTGTTCGGCATGAAGGTGCTGGCCTATGACCCGTATTTGTCGGCCGATGTGATGGCCGAGCGGGGCGGGGAGAAGGTCGAGCTCGACGAGCTGCTGCGCCGCGCCGATTTCGTGTCGATCTCCTGTCCGCTCGACAAGAAGAGCCGCAACATGATCAGCACGCGCGAATTCGCGCTGATGCAGCCGCACGCCTATTTCATCACGACGGCGCGGGGTTTCATCCACGACGAGGACGCGCTGCTGCAGGCGCTGCGCGACAAGCGCATTGCCGGTGCCGGCCTCGACGTCTGGTCCAAGGAGCCGCCGCCGCCGGAGCATCCGCTGCTCCAGCTCGACAATGTGCTGGCAAGCCCGCACACCGCCGGCGTCACGATCGAGGCGCGCCAGAACATGGGCCGCATCGCCGCCGAGCAGGTGCTGGACACGCTCGACGGCAAACGCCCGCCACGCATCATCAATCCCGAGGTCTGGCTGCGTTACGCCGAGCGCTTCAAGCAGGCCTTTGGCGTGATGCCGGGGTAGGGGCGCGCGAAGGCTGATCGCGCTCCGATCGCTGGTTACGAGGATGCAAACGGAAAGCCGCGGATTTTAATGATGGCGTGAGGGAACGCGTATGACTTGTCCTGTAGGTCAGGGGGCATGAGCATCCTTTCGATTGCGACATCCGGACTTTCTGCGGCGAGTTTGCGCGTGAGCGTGGCCGCGAGCAATATCGCCAACGTTCAGACCACCGGCCCGCTGCCGGCGTCGGGCGGATCGAGCACACCGCCCAGTTCAGGCATTGCTCCGACGTTTCCTGCGGCCTATGTGCCGCTGCGGGTCGATCAAGTCTCGACGTCCAGCGGCACGGTCGCGACCGTATCCGCGGTGTCGCCGAGCTATACCGCGCAATCCGACCCGAGCGCACCCTTCGCAAATCAGGACGGCCTGGTCGCCGCGCCGAATGTCGATATTGCCAGCGAATTCGTTGAGCTGGCGACCGCGAAGTACAGCTTCATTGCCAATGCGAAGGTCATTCAGGCCTACGCCGAAACGACAGATACGCTCCTCGACATCAAGGCGTGATCGCTGATGACGGCCCGTCTCGGGGGCGGGCGCCTACCCCAGCTTTGTGCCGATCTGCCTGAACACGGCCTCGCACGTCATGAGGTCGAGATGGCCGCCGCCCGCATTCTTGAAGAACGTGATGTCGGACGGTGACGTGCGTCCTCGCACGCGACCGCTCGCGAGATCGTAGTGATCGCCGAGGACGTCTTTCTCGCTGATCGCGCCGCTTGCGATCGGCTGCAGGATGTCGCCGACGCCGTGAAAGGCGGATTCCCGCATGTCGACGAACACACGCGACATCTTTGCTGCATCGTCATCAGCCTCGCGGGTTTGCGGCGTGTAGCCGCCGACGAGGTCCAGATGCGTGCCCGGCCGCAGATTGCGGCCCTTGATCAGCGGCTGATGCGCGCGGGTGCAGGTGGTGATGATGTCGGCCTCGCGCGTCGCCGCGTCGAGGTCAGTGACCGTCTCCGTCTTCACGCCGTCCGTCGCCAGTCGCCTGGCGAGGTGATCCGCCCGGTCCGGGCTGCGATTCCAGATCAGCACGCGTCGCAGCGACGGCCGCACGGTGCGGTGGCCCCGGATCAGCCATTCGGACATCTCACCGGCACCGACGCAGAGCAGCGTCTCGGGATTGGGCGGAGCGAGCAGTTTCGTGCCTAGCGCGGAGTCCGCCGCCGTGCGCCAGTGCGTGATCTCGGTGCCGTCTATCGCCGCCAGCGGCCGCCCGTTGGTGCCGTCGAACAGCACGCACACGGCCTGCACCGCCGGCATCTTGCCGTCCGCCAGATTGGCCGGAAAACTGGTGAACATCTTGCTCGCCATGTACCGGCCGGGGTCGACGGCGCTGCGGATGACGTATTGCCCCTTTTCGTCGCCAAGGAAGGCGTCCAGCACTTCCATCTTCGGCCGGCGATGCGCGTCTTCCAGGGCCGCAATGAGGATCGGGAAGGTCAGAACTTTCGTGACTTCGGTATCGGAGACAAAGTGCAAGGCAAAATCCTCATGGGCGACCGGCATTTGCCCATAAACCTGCGCCGCGGGTTCCGCAATGAATCTTCGGCCCGGACTCACGCAAGCCTTGATCCGCGTCAAAATCTCCTTCCCCCGACCGGCCTAAATGGGATTAGAGTGCCGCCGGGGCAGCAGGGAGGTCCCATGTCAACTTTTGTGGTCAAGTTCATGAAGGATGTGCTCGGCCAGTACGGCCGCGAGATCGAGGTGTGCCAGGGCACGCTCGAGATCGATGCCGCCGACGAGGACGAGGCCAAGGAACGGGCGAAAGCACGATTCTGCAAGGACCAGGCGTTGCATCATTGGTCGCTGCATGCCGACCGTATCCAGGTCAGGCCGGCTGACTTTCCTTCGTAAGATCTAGCGTCCGGGTGCGGTGACGGGCGGGGGCGCTGTCGTACCGGCGCCGAGCGAGCGCTGCACCATCACGGTGTCGGACCAGCGGCCGTGGCGATAGGCGACGCCGCTGAGCAGCCCCGCGCGCGCGAAGCCGAACCTCTCGTGCAGCGCCAGCGAAGGCGTGTTGTCGGCGTCGATATAACCGATCATCTGGCGGAACCCTGCCGCAGCACAGGCATCGATCATTGCCCCGAGCAAGAGCCGTCCGACTCCGCGGCCGAGATGCTCGTGGTGGACGTAGATCGAATGCTTGGCCGTGTAGCGATAGGCCGGGCGCTTGCGGAACAGCACGGCATAGGCATAGCCGATGACCTCGCCGCGATAGGTCGCGACCAGATGCGGCAGGCGGGTTTGCTTCAGGTTCTTGCGGCGGTCGCGCAGGTCATCCGGCTCCGGCGCACCGGTTCCCTCGACGTCGCGCGGCACGCCGGTGCGGACGTGATGGCGGTAGATCGCCAGCATCGCCTCGACATCGCTCTCGCGTGACGGCCTGACCAGGACGGGTTCGTCACTCGCGCGCGCAGCTGTTTCGTTCATCGGCACCTACTCGGCAACGACGTAGGTATAGAGCCCGATGCGCCCCTGGGCATCGATCTCCTTGTAGACGCCCTGGATCTCGACGTCGAAGCCCGGGAAGGTGTTGAAGCAGGTCTCGAACATCTTGAGATAATCGATCATCGGCTTTGCCCGGTCCGACAGCCGCTCGCCGGGCACGATGGTGGCGATGCCGGGCGGGTAGACCACGAAGGGCGTGGTGGCGATGCGGCCCGCGATCGCCTCGATCGGCAGGTAGTCGACGTCGTTCTTGAACAAATAGCGGGCGGCATCGCGCGGCGACATCGCGATCTCGGGCATGTGTTCGGGCATGAACTGCCGGGCCTGCAGCGCACTGACATCGGCGGCGCGGAAGAAGCGGTGCATGTCGCCGCAGAGGTCGCGCAGGCGCACGCCGGCATAGCGCGTTTGCCGCCGCTGGTAGAATTCCGGGATCGCGTCGGCCAGCAGCGCATTGTCGTCATGCAGCCTCTTGAACGCGACGAGGCCGGAGATCAGCGTGCCGGCCTTGCTCGCCTCGACGCCGGGGGTGAGCAGGAAGAGCAGGGAGTTGAGGTCGTTCTTCTCGGGCACGATGCGGTTCTCGCGCAGATATTGCGCGACGACCGGCGCCGGGATGCCGTGGTCGGCATAGGCGCCCGTCGCACGATCGAAGCCCGGCGTGAGCAGCGTCAGCTTGTTCGGATCGGTGATGGCAAAGCCTTCCGCGAGATCGGGAAAGCCGTGCCAGTTGGTATCAGGCGAGAGCTGCCACAGCGCGGGATTGGTCGCGAGTTCGTCGGTGGAGAGCGTCTCCCAGGCGACGTTGTGAACGGCGCCGGAGCGGCTGACGTCGGAGATGGCGACGCGGTCGGGCACGAAAGGCTCGAAGAACCACCGGCGATCCGGATTCTGCTCCTTCTCCTCGAACTCCCGGCGCATTGCGCGGACCTTCTTGCGCAGCTCGATGCCGAGGCGGATCGTGTCGTCCCACAGTACCTCACCCGATCGCCCCTTCATCATCTGTGCGCCGACGTCGAGCGAGGCGAACAGCGGGTAGAACGGCGAGGTCGAGGCGTGCTGCATGAAGCTTTCGTTGAAGCGGCGGTGCTCGACGCGGCGCTTCTGGCCGCGGATGTGGCGATCCTTGATGTGGATCTGCGAGGCCTGCGAGAAGCTCGCGAGCTGCTTGTGGGTCGACTGCGTCGCGATGATTCCAGGCGCTTCCGGGGGGAGGTTGTTCAGGCCCATGGCGAAGCGGCCGGCATAGAGCGGGTGGAATTTCATGAAGCCGGCCCAGGCCTCGTCGAACAGGATATATTCGCAGAGATGGCCGATGCGCTTCAGGATCATCTCGGCGCTGTGGATCGTGCCGTCATAGGTGCACTGCTCGACCACGGCGACCCGGAACGGCCGCTCCTTGCGCCAGGCGTCCCTGTCCGTGACCAGCGGATGGTTGCGGATCGCCTCGCGCAGGGTCTTTTCGTCGAGCATGTCCCAGCGCATCGGGCCGATCAGGCCCCAGGCATTGCGGACGGTCGGGACATAGACCGGGATGCCACCATTGATCATCAGCGCGCCGTGATGGGCGGCCTTGTGGTTGTTGCGGTCGAACAGCACGAGATCGCCGTCGGTGACGAGGGCGCCGAGCGCAACCTTGTTCGAGGTCGAGGTGCCGTTGAGCACGAAATAGGTCTTTTCCGCGCCGAAGATCGCCGCCGCTTCCTTCTGCGCCTTCAGCGCCGGGCCCTCGTGGGTGAGGAGGTCGCCGAGGTCGAGCACGGAATTGTCGAGGTCGTCGCGGAACACGGATTCGCCGAGATGCTCGACGAAGACCCGGCCGATCGGGCTGCGATTGTAGAACACGCCGCCGTTGTGGCCCGGACAGGTCCAGAGCTGGTTGCCTTCCTCGGCATAGTCGACCAGCGCGCCGAAGAACGGCGTCTTCAGCGTCTCGGCATATTGCTTGAGGCGGCTGATCAGGTTCTTGGCGATGAAGGGCGGCGTCTCCTCGGACAGGAAGACATAGCCGTCGATGAAGTCGAGCACCTCGACCGGCAGGTCCTCGAACCGCTTGCGCCGGATCAGCAGGATGATCGGGAAGTCGAGGCCGCGGCGCCGCATCAGATTGATCAGCGCCGAAGTCTTGCCTTCGAGGCCCTTCTTGCCCCAATCCACCACCATGCAGCCGATCGCGGCGTCGGTCTGCACCGCCATCTCGGCGTCCTCCAGCTTGCGGGCCCGGACCACCTCGAAGCCGGAGTGCTGGATCTCCTCGATGATCTGGTTGAAGCGGACGCCTTCGAGGTCGTCGGCGTCGAACATGGGGGCGGCGAACAGGAAGTTGAAGCGTTTGAAATAGTCCATTGTCTGTCCCGAATGTGCAGGAGACACAGCTCTCGGCACAATCGATGACAGTTCTATGACAGAGGGCGGGGCGGAGGCGTGCTAGCGCTTCGCTTCACCGAACACGACCGTCGGCACCGCGCGGTTGACGATCTCGCGCAGCGCGAAGCTGGACTGCACCCGCGCGACGCGCGGCAGGCGCGACAGCTCGGTGCGGTGGATGCGCTCGAAATCCTGGATGTCGCGGGCAAGCACGATCAGGATGTAATCGTCGGTCCCCGACATCAGAAAGCAGCGCACCACCGAGGGGCATTTAACCACCTCCGCCTCGAACGCCTTCAGCGCCTCGTCGCTCTGGCTCTCCAGCGCGATACGGACCAGCACCGTGGTGGTGAGACCGAATTGCGCCAGGTCGAGCGCGGCCTGGTAGGCCTGGATGTAGCCGTCGTCCTCGAGCGCCTTCTGCCGCCGCGCCAGCGCCGTGCTTGACAGCCCGACCTTGTTGGCGAGCTCGGTGTGGCTGGCCCGCGCATTGGTCGTGAGTTCCGCGAGGATGGAGAGATCTTTCCGGTCGAGGGCCAATGTTTCGTTTCCAGCGTCAAAGGACGTTTCCGCGCCGGAAACCGGCGCGCGCGCCCCGAAACTAGCGGATATTTGCACGAAACCAAACCGGCCCTCTCGCTACGATCAACAATGGAATCAACATATTGGCGAGGGAGAGCAGGATGCGTGTCGGTGTGCCCAGGGAGATCAAGGTGCAGGAATATCGCGTCGGGCTCACCCCGGGCGCCGTCCGCGAATATGTTGCGGCCGGGCATCAGCTGACGGTCGAGACCGGTGCCGGCAGCGGCATTGGCGCGTCCGACGAGGTGTACCAGCGGGCAGGGGCCTCCATTGCCGCGAGCGCGCGCGACATCTTCGCCAAGTCCGACATGATCGTGAAGGTGAAGGAGCCGCAGGCGAGCGAATGGGCTCAGCTCCGCGAAGGCCAGATCCTGTTTACTTACCTTCATCTTGCGCCGGATCCCGAACAGGCCAAGGGCCTGCTTGCGTCCGGTTGTACGGCGATCGCCTATGAAACCGTCACCGACGCGGCCGGCCACCTCCCCCTGCTCGCGCCGATGAGCGAAGTCGCCGGCCGCCTCGCCATCGAGGCCGCCGGCGCCGCGCTCAAGCGGTCGGCCGGCGGTCGCGGGCTGCTGCTTGGCGGGGTTCCCGGCGTGCAGCCGGCGCAGGTCGTCGTGCTCGGCGGCGGCGTGGTGGGGATGCAAGCCGCACGCATGGCTGCGGGCCTTGGCGCGGAAGTCACCGTGATCGACCGTTCAATCCCCCGCCTGCGCCAACTGGATGACCTCTTTGTCGGACGCGTGCGCACACGGTTCTCAACCATCGAGTCGGTGGAGGAGGAGGTGTTCGCCGCCGACGTCGTAATCGGCGCGGTGCTGGTGCCGGGCGCCAGCGCGCCGAAGCTCGTCACGCGCGCAATGCTCAAATCGATGCGACCGGGCGCGGTGCTGGTCGACGTCGCGATCGACCAAGGCGGCTGCTTCGAGACCTCGCATCCGACCACGCATACCGATCCGACCTACGAGGTCGACGGTGTCGTGCATTACTGCGTCGCCAACATGCCGGGCGCGGTGCCGGTGACCTCGAGCCAGGCGCTGAACAACGCGACGCTTCCGTTCGGCCTGATGCTCGCGAGCAAGGGTTTTGCCGCGGTGCTGGAGAACCCGCATTTGCGCAACGGATTGAACGTGCACCGCGGCCGCATCACCAACAGGGCGGTGGCAGAGAGCCTCGGGCTGGAGTTCGCTCCGGTGGGGAGCGGGCTGGCGGCCTAGCCGTCAGGCCGGCTTGCGGTGGCGGCTGCCGAGTGCGGCCTCGATCGTCTCGGGTCTTTCGATCCGCTCGATCAGCATGTCGATGCGGTCGCCGCCCCAGAACAACTCGCCGTTGAACACCATGGTGGGTACGCCGAACACGCCGAGTGCCTCGGCTTCGTCGATGATGCGGTCGTGCTCGGCACGGGCAGGGCCGTTCACATAGGTTTCGAATTCGCTCGCGGAGCCGCCGCACGATGCGATGATGTCCGAAATGGCGGCGAGATCGTCGATCTCGAGCTCATGGTTCCAGAATTTGCGGAACACCCTGTCGTGGTAGGGGCGGAAGAAGCCGTGCGCTTGCGCGAACAGCATGCCGGCGCTGGCATGGAAGGCGTCGTAGATCCGCCGCGGCCCTTTCATGACCAGCCCTTGCGCATTGGCATAACGCCGCGCGTCCATATAGGCGTAGCGCACCTTGCGCCAGAAATGCGGCGTGCGCTCCTCGACCTTCCCCATGAATTCGGCGATGCGCAGGGTGTAGGGCAGCCACTCCAGCGCGACGCCGTGGGTTTCCTCGAGCGCGAACAGGCGCGCGTTGGCAACGAACGCGTAGGGGCTCTTGTAGTCGGTGTAGACGCGCACGATTGGCTTGGGCATGGCGGGCTCTTCTTCCTTCTCCCCTTGCGGGAGAAGGTGGCGCGAAGCGCCGGATGAGGGGTTCTATTCGCAAAACCCGTTCGTGAGGATAGAACCCCTCACCCGGCTTCGCTTCGCGAAGCCACCCTCTCTCGCAAGGGGAGAGGGTGCACCGGTTCTGCTGCGCGATCAACGCCTCACGCCACTGTCAGCCTGTATTGCCCCAGATCCGGGTCATGCGTCATGCGCCAGTAATCCACGAACCGCCACGGCATCGCCGAGAATACGCGGCCGCTGGAGTTGCGGTAATAGGTGCTCATGCCCGGATGGGTCCAGATCATCGCCTCGTGCTCGGCATCGACCTTGCGGACGTAGTCGTCGAGCACGTCCTCGCGGACGTCGATCGCGGCGATATCCTGTTCGATCATGCCGGCGAGACAGGCCGAGATGTAGCGGCTCTGGCATTCCGACTGGAAGATGACGCTGCCGCCATGCGCGGGGCCGGAGTTCGGGCCGAGCATGCAGAAGAAGTTGGGAAAATCGGGCACGGTAAGGCCGAGGAACGCGGTCGGATTGTCGTTGGTCCAGGCCTCGCGCAAATTCTTGCCGCCGCGGCCACTGATGTTGAGCCGCGCCGCCATCTCCGTGACCTTGAAGCCGGTCGCGACCACGATGATGTCGGCAGGGCGGTGCTTGCCGTCGGTGGTGACGATGCCGGTTTCGTCGAAGCGGTCGATCGTGTCGGTGACGAGCTCGACATTGTCCCGCATGAGCGTCTTGAACCAGTTGTTGTCGAGCAGGATACGCTTGCCGTAGGGCGGATAGGTCGGCACGCATTTTTCAATCAGGTCCGGACGGCCCTGCAATTCGGACAGGATGAAATCGGTCAGCTCCTGGCGATGCCGGTCGTTGCCCTTGTTGACCGCGCGCTCGGGGTGCAGCCAGGCCGGGTCCTTGCGCAGGAACGGCAGCAGGCCGTCACCGTAGCGCCAGAACATGTTGAAGCGGTACCATTGCACATAGAACGGCAGATGCGCGAGCAGCCAGCGCGCGCCCTCGGTGATCAGGTCGGAATAGCCCTTCACCGGCCGCGCCCATTGCGCGCTGCGCTGGTAGACCGTGACGGAGGCGACCCGGCCGGCGATCGCCGGCACCAGCTGCATCGACGTTGCGCCGGTGCCGATCACGGCGACATGCTTGCCGTCGAACTTGATGTCGTCGGACCATAAGGCCGAGTGCAGGATCGTGCCCTTGAATTTCTCCTCGCCCTTGAAGCGGACGCGCGAGGGATCGTTGAGCTGGCCGATGGCCGAGACCAGTGCGGTGGATTCGAAAGTTTCTTCGCCGTTCGCCGTTTTCAGCGTGGAGATCCAGCGCTTCTTGCCCTCGTCCCATCGCGACGCTGTCAGCTCGGTGTTGATGCGTAGATGCTTGCGGATGCCGTACTCGTCCGCGACCTTGAGCAGATAGCCGAGCAGTTCCTCGCGCTGGCAGAAATAGCGCGTCCATGCATTGCCCGAGCCGAACGAATACGAATAGGAGTGGTTCGGCGTGTCGACGCCGCAGCCGGGATAGCGGTTGATCCACCAGGTGCCGCCCAGCTCGGCGTTCTTCTCGACGATGGTGTAGGGGATGCCGAGATGCCCGAGCGCGACGCCGAGCGCGATGGCGCAGACGCCGGCGCCGACGATCAGCACGTGCTGCCCGGCGAGCTTGTCGTCGGAGGGCCTTTTGGTCCAGCGCGCCTCGCGCGGCACAAAGCCCATCTCCTCGCGCATCAGCGGCGCGTATTCAGGCGCGACGTTCTCGCCGAGGCAGGCGCGCATCATCCTCAGCAGCAATGCCTCACCGGGGTCGGCGATGACAGGCTTTGGCGTGCCGTCGGCAAACAGCTTGACCACGGCCGCCCGGATCTCAGCCTGGATTTCCCGGGGCACGCCGGCTTCCGGATCGGGAATGAGACGGATGTCCCGCTTGGGCAAATACGGCGGCTCGAGCCATTTCTCGTCCCCGGTCATGTGCACCAGCACCATCAGCAGGCAACGGATATCGCCTTCGGCGATGGTCGAGGCGAGGTCGAGCGGCTTGTGCGGAGATTCAATGTTCATGGCTGGTCCTGATCTCCGGTTGAGCTGAAAAGACCGCGCGTCATCAGCTTGCGATAGGCGGAGATGACGTGATCGGGCACGGCGGTGACGCCGTTTTCCGAATAGGAGTAGCGGCGGCTGAGATAGCCGCGCGCGCCCATCAGCATGTGGACGATCGCTTCGAATTCCTCGTCGCTGAAATCCTCGATCGCCCCTGCCGCCCGCGCGCGGCGCAGGATGCGGACATAGGCGACCGAGATGTTGTCCAGGTGCTTCTGATAGCCGACGGGCGCGAAGAACTCGGCCTCATTGAGGATGCGCAGGAATTCCGGCACCTCGCGGATGAAATCGAAGAAGGCGGAGAAGCGCGAAATCTCCTGCCGCGCGGCATCCGCCGTGCCGGTGCGGGCGCGGATGAACTCGACCATGTCGAGGCCGATCTTGGGCAGCAGCTGGTCCAGCAGCTCCTGGCGATTCTCGAAATGATTGTAGAAGGTGCCTTGGGCGACACCGGCCTCTTCGGTGATGCGGGCGACGGAGGCTTCGGCATAACCATGCTTGCCGACGACCTTCGTTGCGGCATCGAAGATCTTCTGCTTGGTCCAGGCGTTGCGCTCGACGCGGTTGAGCTTCGTCACCTTGGCGTTGGCTTGCGTCATTCGAACGTCTCCAGCTCGGCGCGCAGCACGCGCTTGAGGATTTTTCCGCTCGGATTGCGCGGCAGGCTGTTGCGGATGACGAGCTGTTTCGGTACCTTGAAGCTCGCCAGCCGCGCGCGGCAATGTTCGGTGAGGGCCGGGAGCGCGAGGCTCGCGCCCTCGGTCAGCACGACGATCGCGACGGGACGCTCGCCCCAGCGCGCATCGCGCAGGCCAATCACGGCGACCTCGCGCACCTCGGGCAGATCGTAGATGACGCGCTCGACCTCGGAGGAGGCGATGTTCTCGCCGCCGGAGATGATCATGTCCTTCTTGCGGTCGGTGAGGTACAGGAAGCCCTCGTCGTCGAGATAACCGACATCGCCGGAGCGGAACCAGTCGCCGAAGAAGGCCGATGCCGTCTTCTCCGGGTCCTTCCAATAGCCGCGCGTGATCTTGGGGCCGCGCAGGCAGATCTCGCCGTTGACGTTGGGCGGCAGCGTCTTGCCGTCCTCGTCGCGGATCTCGATCTCGACATGGGCAATGGCGCGCCCCGTGGAGCCGATCTTCTCGATCTCGTGGCCGGATTCCATGAAGGTGTCGCCGCCGACGGTTTCGGTGAGACCATAGGCGTCGATGTAGCGCGCATTGCGGAAGTATTCGGTGAAGGCGCGGATGCGCAGCTCCGGCGTCTTCTCGCCGCCGCCGATCGCCCATTTCAGGCTCGATACGTCGTAGCCGTCGCGGGTCGGGCACGTCAGCATCGCCGTGGTCATCACGGGCGCGAACCAGGCGGCGTTGAGCCTGTCTTCGGCAATCGCGCTGAGCGCCGCCTCCGGCTCGAAATTGCGCTCGATGCGGATGAAGCCGCCATGCCAGAGCACGGCGATGCCTGGCAAATCGAGCGCGCCGACGTGATAGAGCGGGCCGACGACGAGAAGCCGCGTCTCGGCGCTGAGGCCAAGCGCGATGGTCTGGTCGGCCGACTTCCAGTAGAAATTATCGTAAGTGAGCATCACGCCCTTGGGGCGATCGGTCGTGCCCGACGTGTACATCAGCCGCATCAGGTCTGATGGCTGACGAACGTGCATGGAGGCGGGCGGTGCGTCGCCTGCCATATGGGTGATGCTTTGCTGCGCGGCTTCATCGAGCACGACGATCCCAGTGCCCGCGGCATTCGCGGCCAATTCCTCATCGACGATCAGCAGCCGCGCGCCGGCATTTTCGGCGATGTAGCCGACCTCGTCGCGCGAGAGGCGGAAGTTGATGGGCAGGAACACCGCGCCGAGATGGCTGGTGGCAAACACCAGCTCCAGGAACGCCGCGCTGTTCTTCATCAGCACGGCCACGACATCGCCCGCGCCGATGCCCTGTGCCGCAAGCCAGCCGGCCGCTTGCCGGATGCGCGCGTCGAACACCGCGTAGGAAATCTCCTCGCCGCGATATTTCAGCGCAGACCGCTGCGGTGTGCGCCGCGCATGGAAGCTGATGAAGCTCGACAGGTTGATCATTTTCGCTGGTTTCGGGCCGGTTGCCGGCCTCGTTGTCTCCCTTTCTGAATGCTGACTCATAATTCATGTTTGTCTTGACGTCACCCCCTGCCTCTGAAATTGTTGGGAACACGGAGACGAGACGATCTCCGGCAAGAGACGAGACTACGGGACCAGGAAACGCCGACCCGAAAGAGGGAGGGGAAAATGACGAGAACCCGCACGCCGGGCATCAGCCGCCGTTCAACACTGGCGCTGATGGGCGCCGGTGCGATGAGTGTTGCCGCGCCCTGGGTGGCGCGTGCCCAGGCCAAGACCATCAAGATCGGCATGCCCACGATTTTGTCGGGGCGCGTCGCGCAGCTCGGCACGTCCTCGCGCAATGCCGTGATGCTCGAGGTCGAGAAGGTCAACGCCGCCGGCGGTCTCGCCGGCCGGCAGATCGAGATGGTGATCCGCGACTCCAAGGGCCAGCCGCAGGAAGCCGCGCGCGTCGCGCGCGAGCTCGTCAACACCGATGGCTGCGAGCTGCTGCTCGACGGCGAGGCGTCGTCCGGATCCTTTGCCGTGCATGAGGTCGCGCGCGATCTCGGCGTGCTCTGCATCCACACCTGCTCGGAAGCGTCCTCGCTCACCGCCGATCCCAAGCAGCACATCCCGAACGCATTCCGCTGCGTGCGCCAGGGCATCCACGATTCCATCGTCGGCGGCAGTTACGCCGCCTCGATCGCCAAGGCCAAGGGCCTGAAGAAATGGGCGACCTGCTCGCCGGACTATGCCTATGGCCGCGACACCACCGGCGAGTTCACGCTGTACCTGAAGCGCTTCGCGCCCGATGTCGAGGTCATCAGCGAGTCCTGGCCAAAGCTGTTCCAGCCCGACTACACCGAGGTGGTGACGAAGATTTTGCAGGCCAAGCCGCAGGCGCTGTATTCCTGCCTGTGGGGCGGCGATCTCACCTCCTACATCGACCAGGCCAACATCTATGCGATGTTCAGTCAGATGGAGGTGTTCGCGGTCAACATGGCCGACTACACCGCGCTGACCGTGGTGAAGAACCTGCCGAAGGGTATCCACTCCGGCAACCGCTACATCAAGACGTTCCCGACCACGCCGGAGAATGCGGCATGGGGCGATGCCTACAGGGCCAAGTACAACGAATATCCGACCAACTGGTCGTGGCAGAATGCGACCGCCGTGATGTTCCTGGCCGAGGCCGCGAAGAAAGCGAACTCCGCCGACGGCAAGAAGATCGCGGAGGTCCTGAAGGGCCTCACCATCAAATGCCCGTTCGGCGCAGATGGCACCGTGACCATGCGCGGCGATGACCACACGCTGGTCGGCTACGCCATCGGATGGGGCACCACGATCCCGCAGGAGCCTTATGTGCCCGAGGTCAAGGCCGGCGACTGGAAGACCATCTTCGAGCTCGAGGCCGAGTGGAAGAAGAGCAAGGGCTATACCTGATCTGATGCGCGGCGGAGGCGGGCGACCGTCTCCGCCTTTTGTTTTCCGCGCCACGCCTGGCGCGCTGCCATGAAAGTGCTCCCGTGGATCTCGACGCGCTCGCCGGCTGTCTTGCCAGCTCCGCCTGCCTGGTGACGCAAACCACCAGCGGCTTCATCATCGGCATGCTGCTGTTCCTGGTCGCGGTGGGGCTGACGCTGATCTTCGGCGTGCTCAAGGTCGTCAATTTCAGCCACGGCGCCTTCTACATGTTCGGCGCCTATTTCGCGATGACGGCCTATCAGCTCACCGGCAGCTTTGCGCTCGCGATGCTGGCCGGAGCGGCCGGCACCGCGATCCTCGGTCTGGTCTTCGAGCGCGTCTTCATGAGCCGCGTCTATGGCGCGGATGTCTTGATGCAGCTGCTGGTCTGCTACGCCTTCGTGCTGATCTTCGACGATGTGGTGCGCATCATCTGGGGACCGGAGTTCAAGGCGATGGGCATGCCGTCCGCGTTCCAGGTGATGCCGCTGTTCATCGCGGGCGGCGTGGTGCCGCCTTATTATCTCCTGCTGATCGGCGTCGCACTTGTCGCGGCCATCGTGCTTGGCGCGGGCCTGTCGCGCACGCGCATCGGCAAGGTGATCCGCGCCGCGGCCCATAACCCCGGCATGGTCTCCGCGCTCGGCATCAATACCGGCCTGATCTATGGCGGCGTGTTCGCGCTCGGCGGCATGCTGGCAGGCCTCGCCGGTGCGCTGGCCGCGCCCGTGCGCTCGTTGACTCCCGGCATGGGATTCTCGGTGTTGATCGAATCCTTCATCGTCACCGTGATCGGCGGCATGGGCTCGATCCTGGGTGCGCTGATCGGCGCGCTGCTGCTCGGCCTGATCAGGTCGTTCGGCTCGCTCGGCTTTCCCCTGTTCACGGAAGGCCTGATGTACCTCTTCATGGTGATCGTGCTGGTCTCCAAACCCACCGGCCTGTTCGGCAAGGAGGCGGCATGACCGAGCTTGAGGCCGGCCGCGCCGAGAGGCTGGCGCCCGTGCGCAGCGGCGCGGCGCTGCAACGCTATCGCGACGTGCTGATTGCGCTCATCGCCTTCGCCGTGCTGGCGAGCCTGCCGCTCTTCACCGGCAGCAAGGCGCTGCTCGACTTCGTCATCCGCTGCTCGGCCTACGGCCTGTTCGCGACCTCGCTCAATCTGCTGGTGGGCTACACAGGCCTGACCTCGTTCGGCCACGGCATGTTCTTCGGCCTTGGCGCCTACAGCTTCGGTCTGATCATGCAGAAGCTCGGCCTGCCCATTCCGGTCGCCTTCGTCGCGACGCTGGCGATCACCGCGGTCGTCGCGGCGGTCATCGGCGCGATCTGCGTGCGGCTGAAGGAGATCTATTTCGCCTTCGTCACGCTCGCCTTCCAGATGTTGATCCACTCGACCATCCTGTCCTGGGCCTCCTTCACCGGCGGCGATCAGGGCCTGCGCGGCGGCATTCCAAGGCCCGCGTTCCTCGGGATCAACCTCGCCAACCACGTCCATCTCTACATCGCGAGCTGCGCGCTGCTGGTCCTCGGCTTGCTGGCGATGCGCCAGATCGCGCAATCGCCCTTCGGTTACACGCTGCGCATGATCCGCGACAATGCCGCGCGCGCGAGCTTCCTCGGCATCGACGTCTGGCGCGCGAAACTCACGGTGTTCGTGCTGGCGGCACTGTTCGCTTCGATGGGCGGTATGGTGATGGCGCTGTTCGTCTCCGGCGCCTATCCGGAGTTCGCCTATTGGACCATCTCGGGCGAGGGCATCTTCATCAACATGCTCGGCGGCGTCTCGACCTTCCTCGGACCGATGGTCGGCACCGTGCTCCTGCTGCTGCTCAACGACACCGTCACGCGCTTCACCGAGTATCACGGCATCGTGCTCGGCGTGGTCATCCTGTTCTTCGCGCTGGGCCTGCGCAAGGGCCTGCTCGACTTCGTCGCCGAATGGTTTGCGCAGCGGCGCGACGCAGGCGAGGGGCGCTAGCCATGCTTGAGATCCGCAACCTCGCAAAATCCTTTGGCGGCGTGAAGGCGACCAACGACGTATCGCTCGAATTTCCCGACGGCTCGCTCACCGCGGTGATCGGCCCGAACGGCGCCGGCAAGAGCACGTTCTTCAACCTGATCACCGGCGCCTTGAAGCCTGATTCCGGCCAGGTGCTGCTCGACGGCGTCGATCTCGCCGGCCGCTCACCGCCGGAGATCGTGCGCCACGGCATCGGCCGCGCCTTCCAGGTCGCCAGCATCTTCAAGTCGCTCACCGTGCAGGAGACTATGCTGGCCGCGGTCAGCGCCGACCAGCGCTCGTCCGCGGTGCTGCACAAGCGGTTTCCATTGCCCGAGACGCGCGACCGCGCCGAGCATGTAATGGAGCTGCTCGGCCTGGCAAGCAAGCGTCATCGCACCGCCGCGACGCTGTCGCATGGCGACCAGAAGCTGCTCGATATCGCGCTGGCACTGGTGCTCGAACCAAAGGTGCTGCTGCTGGACGAGCCGACCGCCGGAATGGGGCCGGAAGAGCGCTGGCGCATGATCGACAAGGTGCGCGAGCTCTGGGAGACCCAGAAGATCACCGTCGTCTTCATCGAGCACGACATGGACATCGTGTTCAAGATCGCCCCGAAGATCGTCGTGCTCTGCTACGGTCGCATCCTCGCGACCGGCACGCCGGACGAGATCCGCAACAATACCGCCGTGATCGACGCCTATCTCGGCACCGAACATGCGGGGGCCGCCGCATGAGCACGTCCGTCATCGAAGTCGCCGACCTCGACGTCTATTACGGCACGAGTCAGATACTGTTCGGCGTCGGCCTCTCGGTACGGCAGGGTGAGACCATGGCGCTGCTCGGCCGTAACGGTGCCGGCAAGTCCACCACGATGAAAGCGATCATGGGCCTCGCGCCGCCGCGGCGCGGCAAGGTCAGCCTGCGCGGTGCAGTGATCTCGGGCAGGAAGCCGCACGCCATTGCGCGCGCCGGTCTCGGCTTCGTCCCGGAGGATCGCCAGATCTTTCCGGAGCACACGGTCGAGGACAATCTCGTCATCGGTCGCAAGAAGGGGCCGGACGGCCAGGACGAATGGCCGATCAAGCGCATCTACGAGGTCTTCCCGCTGTTGGAGCCGCTGCGTCATCGCATCGCCGGGCGTCTCTCCGGCGGCGAGCAGCAGATGCTGGCGATCGCGCGCACGCTGATGGGAAACCCGGCGCTGCTGCTGCTGGACGAGCCGAGCGAAGGCCTGGCGCCGATCATCGTGCAGCGGATCGGCGAACTGCTGCGCCAGCTCCGCTCGCTCGGCTCGACCGTGCTGATCGCCGAGCAGAACATGCATTTCTGCCTGGGACTGGCGAGCCATGCCACCGTCATCGACAAGGGCCAGATCGTCTATGCCGCCGGAATCGACGAGCTGAAGGCCAACGACGGCATCCGCCGCCGCTATCTGGCCCTGTAGATCGGCCGGCGGTGCCCCAATAGGCCGGAAGAAGAAAACTATTGCCACGGGCCGTCCGACGGAAGGAGTTTCTCCTCCTGGGGGTAAAAACGCCAATCGCTTCCATTGCTGTTTTGGGCCGAAACGACGACATTTCCGACAGAAATTGATGGATTTACGACCATGGAACGCACTGGATTTGAGCCCTTCGGCGAGCAGCTGGTGTCCGCAACGGACACCCAGCCGAAATCGCGCGCCTCGAAGCTTCTTCTGCGGGCCGGTACGACGGTGTTCTGGTCGCTGGTCGCCGGCATCGTCCTGGCGCGTGCCGCGTTCTTCGAGCCGGGCATCTACGACGGCTTTGCCCGCGTCGCTTCGCTGGCCAAGAATCTGATCTTCTGAGCCCGATTATTCCCGGTCGAGGACAGAACTTCCCTCGGCCCTGATATGTCGAAAACATATTTCCCAATCGGGTCCCGCTGCGTATAAATCCTTCTCCTCCGGGAGAAATTTGTGTCGCAGAATCAAGCATCCAGCCCGGCCGATTCCAAGCCGGCCACCGCCGTCAGCCGCATTGCGGCGCTGATTCCGGGCATCCTCCTCTGCATTCTCGTTGCCGGTGTCTCGGCCCTGCTCGAGCGGGCGGAACTGGGCGTATTCGAGCACCCCTATGTCGAGGCGCTCGTCATGGCGATCCTGCTCGGCATGGCGCTGCGCAGCTTCTGGAAACCAGCACCGCGCTGGCAGGCCGGCATCGCCTTCAGCGCCAAGCAGCTGCTGGAAGTCGCGGTCATGCTGCTGGGCGCCTCGATCAGCTTCGCCGCGATCGCGGCTTCGGGCATCGCGCTGCTCGCCTCCATTGCCGCCGTCGTCGTGGTCGCGCTCTGCGTCTCCTTCGGCCTCAGCCGGCTGCTGGGCCTGTCGACGCGCCTGTCCATCCTCATCGCCTGCGGCAACTCGATCTGCGGCAATTCGGCGATTGCCGCCGTGGCGCCGATCATCGGTGCCAACAACGACGAGATCGCATCCTCGATCTCCTTCACCGCCATTCTCGGCGTGATGATGGTGCTGGGCCTGCCGCTGCTGATCCCGCTGCTGCAACTGTCCGCCACGCAATACGGCATCCTCGCCGGTCTCACCGTTTACGCGGTGCCGCAGGTGCTGGCGGCGACGGTGCCGGCGGGCCTGATCTCGACGCAGATCGGCACGCTGGTGAAACTGATGCGCGTCTTGATGCTCGGTCCCGTCGTCGTCGGCCTGTCGCTGGTCGCCTCGCGCTGGCAGAGCGACGCCAAGAAGACCAGTGTCGGCTTCTTCCGCCTGGTGCCGTGGTTCATTCTCGGCTTCCTCGCGCTGGCAACCTTGCGCTCCCTCGAGATCGTGCCGGCCACGGTGGTCGGACCGGTGACGAAGATCACGAGCTTCCTCACGGTGGTGTCGATGGCGGCGCTCGGCCTCGGCGTCGACGTGAAGGTGCTCGCCAATGTCGGAGGCAGAGTAACGGCAGCGGTGACGCTGTCGCTGATGCTGCTGCTCGGGATCAGCATCGCGCTGGTGCACTGGTTCAAGTGATCAGGGCGACATTGCCGTAGGGTGGGCAAAGGCGCGAAGCGCCGCGCCCACCATCTGTATCCGTAGGCGAGTTTTGGTGGGCACGCTTCGCTTTGCCCACCCTACGAGACCGGGTTTATCGGAGAGACGCCTTCCACGAACTCCTCTTCCTTCTCCCCTTGCGGGAGAAGGTGGCGCGAAGCGCCGGATGAGGGGTTCTATCCACGAATCTGAACTTGAGAGGGGAGTTTGCCGAAGCATACCCCTCATCCGCCTTGCCCTCGGCAAGGCACCTTCTCCCACAAGGGAAGAAGGCAAGTAACAGCGCAAGCGTCGAGACGGATCGCTAAATCACATCCGCCAGCGAGTGGCCGTGCAGCTCGATGTTCAGCCCCTGCATGCCCATGTCGTTGATCTCGCCGCCCATCGCTTTGAGGCTTTCCTCGCGGATCAGCGACATCAGCCCGCGGCGGAGCGCTAGAAATTCCGACGACATCATCATGGATTGCTGCCGCGGCCGCTCCAGCGGGATCGGGATCTCCGCCTTGATCGAGCCGGGACGCGCGGTCATGCAGTAGACGCGGTCGGACAGGAAGATCGCCTCGTCGATGTCGTGGGTGACGAACAGCACCGAGATCTTCAGCCGCTGCCACATGTTGGTGAGGATCTGCTGCATGATCACACGGGTCTGCGCATCGAGCGCGCCGAACGGCTCGTCCAGCAGCAGCACCTTCGGCCCCGTCGCCAGCGCGCGGACGATGCCGACGCGCTGCTTCATGCCGCCGGAGAGCTTTTCAGGATAGTGTTTTTCGAAGGCCTCTAACCCGGCAAGCCCCAGCAGCGTCCGCGCTGCGCGCTCGCGCTGTGAACGCGGCATGCCACGCATCTTGAGGCCGAACTCGACGTTCTCCCGTACCGTCTTCCAGGGAAACAGCGAATATTGCTGGAACACCATGCCGCGCTCGGCGCTCGGGCCGTTGACGCGTTCGCCGTCCACGGTGACGATCCCCGTGGTCGGCTTCAGAAAGCCGGCGACCGCGTTGAGCAGCGTCGACTTCCCGCAGCCGGAGGGGCCGACGATGGAGACGAACTCACCGGGCTTGACGTGGATCTGCGTGTCGGTGACGGCCTGCACCGGTCCCTCGATGGTCTCGTAGGCCAGCGAGAAGTTCCTGACCTCGATGTGGCCCTTCGACGTGTTCGCAAGCATCTCGCTCATGTCGACCTCCACGGCATCACCAGTTGCCCCGCGCCCCGGATCAACAGGCTCGATCCGAGGCCGAGTACGCCGATCGCGATCATGCCGAGCGCGATGTCGGCATACTGGACCAGCGAATAGGCTTCCCAGGTGAAATAGCCGATGCCGTACTGGCCCGAGATCATCTCGGCGGCAATCAGCGACACCCATGCGACGCCCATGCCGACGGTGAGGCCGGTGAAGATGTGCGGCAGCGACGCCGGGAAATACACCTCGCGGAAGATCGAGCGCTCGCGTGCCCCGAGACATTGTGCCGCGCGCACCAGCACGGGATCGACCAGCGACATACCGTGCAGCGTGTTGACCAGGATCGGGAAGAACGAGCCGAGGAAGGTGATGAAGACGATGCTCTGCTCGTTGGTCGGCCACAGCATGATCGCCATCGGCACCCAGGCGATCGCCGGAATCGGTCGCAGCACTTCGGCGACCGGGAAGATGATCTCGTGCACCAGCTTGAAGCGGCCCATGATCAGGCCGAGCGGCACGCCGACGATCGCTGCCAGCGAGAAGCCGATGAAGATGCGCCGGCAGCTCAAGAGGATGTGCATCAGGAATTTGGGATCGTGCATCGCCTTGGTGAAGCTCGCATAGACCGCGAGCGGCGAAGGCACGTTGGTGAAGCGCACGAAGAACACGACGCGATAGGTCGTGAGCAGGTGCCAGACCAACAGGAACGCGATCAGCGATGTCACGCCGATCGCGATCGCGCGCAGTCCCGCCCGATTGAGGCGGTACCAGCGCAGCGCCAGCGTGCCGAAGGAGGGCGGTGCTGCGGGCGGTGTGGCGGCGGGCGCGGGGCCCGCCTCTGCAACGGCCGTTGCCGGCATGCTGTCCTCGGGATGTCTGACGAGGGCGGGACTGCTCACGTCTTGCCTCCGCCGACGGCCGCCTTCACCGCGTCGTCGAAACCGAGCACCTTGCCGCTGATCTTGGCGGCGTAAGCCTCGGCGTCCTTCTTCAGCAGGAACGGCGCGACCTCGCCATTGCCGACCGCGAAGAAGGCCTGGTCGGCGAACAGCTTGATGCCGCGCGTGGTGTCGAAGACGTAGGCGACGTTGATCTTCTTGCCCTTGGCCTTGTAGTCGGCATAGGCCCCTAACGTGCAGCTGGCGGACGAGAAGGGCACGATGCCGGCATCATCCACCCAGACCTCGCCGGCCTTGCGCGGATCGGCGATCGGCTTCTTGCAGAAGGAATCGTCGCCCGCGATTTCGTAGTTCCTGGTGCTCGCAAGCTGCGCGTCATAGTCGAGCTTCATCTCGGCATAGGCCTTGCGGATGTAGCTGTCGTCGACCCATTTCTTCGGATCGAATTCCTTCATGCGGCCGAGATTCTGCAGCACCTTGACGTCGGTGGTGGCCGCATCGATCAGCGCCGGCTTGATCGTGGGATCGGTGGTCATGTTGCCGCTGGGGCCGAGGAAGATGTAGACGACTTCCTTGCTGATGCCGGTCCATTCCTGGATCTTTTCAGCGGCAAGCTTGGGATCGTCGCGCAGCCACTGGTTGGCGGCGATGACCGCCTTGAAGTAGGCGACGACGACCTCCGGATACTTCTCGGCGAAGTCGGTGCGGACGACGATGCCGTGGAAGGTCGGCAGGTTTGTCTCGACGCCGTCGAAGATCTTCCGCGCGAAGCCGCGGAACGGCAGCAGCTCGGCGAAGGGGACGAAGTCGGCATGCGCGTCGATCTTCTTCTCCTGGAGATTGGTCGAGCCGACCTCCGGGCTCTGGCTGACGAGCTGGAAGAAGTCGGATGCATAGCCGCGGTCTTGCATCGCCTTCAGCACCATGCCGTGCGCGGCAGAGCCGAACGGGACGCTGACGAGCTTGCCCTTGAGATCGGCGAGGTCGTAATAGGGCGAGTCCTTGTGGACGACGAGGCCGTTGCCCGAACCGGAGAGGCTGTAGGCGGCGATGCCGATCAGGCGGCTCTTGCTCTCCGGATTGCTCTCGAACGTGAAGCCGTTCACGATCAGCGGATAGTCGCCCATCATGCCGATCTGCAGCTTGTTCGCCATCATCGCATTGGTGACGGGCGGGCCCGAGGTGAAGTTCTGCCACTCCAGCTCGAACTTGATGTTGGCGTACTTGCCGTCCTTCGGCAGATATTTTTCGAGCAGATGCAACTGGCGGATGACGACGCCCGCGGTCACCGTGTTGGTCGTGGTGTCCTGCGTTCCAATACCGAGCGTGACGGTCTCCGCCGAAGCTGGCTGCGTGACGAGTAGCGCCAGCGACGTCACCGACATCGCGATCGAGAGCGTGGGAAGATGGCGGACCATTCTCATCCTCATTCGGTTGGATGTGCTGTGGTTGCCATGATTGGGTGAGGGCACCGGCAGGGCAAATCCGGAGTGGCCGCCGCAGTCGATTAGTTGCCGGGAAAAGCTGATTGCATACTCCTTGAGCAGTCCTGCACTATAACGCCGCTTGCCTGTGCACTGGCGTTGGTCGCGGGCCCCTCAATCCGAGGCCTGGCCGCGCATCTCCTCCAGCACGTCGGTCCGGCACACCACGATCTGGGAGCGCTTGGTGACGACGATTCCCTTCTCCTGCATCCGCTTCAGGCTGATCGTGACCCATTGCCTTGTCGCGCCGACCATGTGCGCGATATCGGCATGGGTGAAGGCTGCGGCGATCACGGTGCCGTCGGCGTCCTCGACGCCGTAGAGCTCGACGAGGTGCAGCAGGAGATGGGCAAGGCGCTGCGTGATCGAGCGCGTTCCCAGCATCTGGGCCAGCGCCGAATAGCATTTGCCTTTGAAGGTCAGGCCTTCAATCAGGCCGATCGCAAGGTTGGGGATCTCTGCGGCAAGGGACCGCAGTTCCTTTCCGGGCAGGTGCACGACGCTGCAATTGCTGGATGCGACGCCGGACCATTGATGCACGGTGCCTTCGAACACTTCGGGCCCGCCGACGAAATTCCCGACATGCCAATATGCCAGCGTGATCTCGCGCCCGAGCGGCGAAGTGTAGAACACGCGGATACGTCCGCTCTCGATCAGCCAGATGCCGTCATGCTTGCCGCCCTGGCTGAACAGCGTCTGGCCGCGGTTGAGCACCTTTCGCCGGCCCTGCTTCAGCACCAATTCCCGCTCGCGCGGCGACAGCTTGTCCATCAGCGGCGGGGGGCCGCCGATCCATTGCTGGTTCTCGGTGAGCAGCAGCGAGGAGCTGCCGGCAGGCCGGATTGCCGGGGGCGCAGTCCCACGACCCGCATTCGCCGCCTGCAACATTCGCCTGCCTCCGGAACGTTCAAACCGTTCTAAAGAGGAGCAATGTCCGTGCCAGATGGGGGGTGGGGCGTAGGTTACTCGCCCGTCATGCCCGGGCTTGTCCCGGGCATCCACGTCTTTGGTACGGCAGGAAGATCGTGGATGGCCGGGACAAGCCCGGCCATGACGCTGGTTGCGAGACCGAGCGCTCAGGATGCAGGGTTGTCTGCGGCAGCCAGGCTCAGCAGATACGGCTTCGGGTAAATCCCCCGGTTGTGCCCGTCCGAAAACGCGATGTTCAGGCCGTAGCCGAGATCGCCGATCTCGGTGATCGCGATCCCCGGAAACGCGTCCGGAAAGCGGCCGTCGAAACGGGCGCGGGTGCAGTGGGCGCATTTGCAGGAGAGGCGGAGTGTTTCGGCAGGGACGCTCAACGCATCGTCCTGCGTGGTGCGGACGAGGAGCGAGGCGAGATCGGCGCTGGCTTCATAGTCGGCCACGGTCGGTGCCACCAATGCGGTCATGGTCATGACGAACCTCCGGGGTCTCTCTACGCCGGTGCGGACGCCCGCGAATAGCAACTAATTGCCGGCGCCGCCTCGATCGTCTGCCCGCTCTTCGGTCATCGCCCGCGAAATGTGAAACTAATCGACCGGGAATTTCACTTCCGAATTGCCGGACTCTCCTCTCTCCGGGACCTTGGGTGTCATCGCCAAGGAGAGATCATGAGCGCATTTCAGAAGGAAACGGTTTTGTCGGTCCGTCACTGGACCGACTCGCTCTTCAGCTTCACCGCCACGCGCGATCCCGGCTTTCGCTTCCAGAACGGCCAGTTCGCGATGATCGGGCTCGAGGTCGAGGGCAAGCCGTTGATGCGGGCTTACAGCATGGCCAGCGCCAATCACGAGGAGGCGCTCGAATTCTTCTCGATCAAGGTGCAGGATGGTCCGCTAACCTCGCGCCTGCAGAAGATCAGGGAAGGCGACATCATCCTGGTCGGCCGCAAGGCGACGGGCACGCTGATCACCGGCAACCTCATTCCGGGAAAACGCCTGCTGCTGCTCTCGACCGGCACGGGCCTTGCGCCTTTCGCCAGCCTGATCAAGGACCCTGACGTCTACGAGAATTACGAGACCATCGTGCTCGCCCATGGCTGCCGCCAGGTCTCGGAGCTCTCTTATGGCGAGCACGTCGTCGACGGCCTGCGCAATCACGAGTTCTTCGGCCCCTTGATCCGCGACAAGCTGATCTATTACCCGACCGTCACCCGCGAGCCGTTCCGCAACCGCGGCCGCATCACCGACCTGATCGCGTCCAACCAGCTGTTCGACGATATCGGCCAGCCGGGCCTCGATATCGAGACCGACCGCATCATGCTGTGCGGCAGCCCGGCTATGCTCGAGGAGCTGCACGTGATGTTCTCCGGGCGCGGTTTTGTCGAGGGCAATCACAGCCGGCCCGGCCAATTCGTCATCGAAAAGGCCTTCGTCGAGCGCTAAGCGCAAATCGCATCCCGGCGACAACTAATTGCTATCGCCGGAAGGCCACCTGAACAAATCTGATGCAAAGGCGCCGGGACCGGCGAACCAGGAGCAAGTGATGGCACTAGATCAGATCGTCGACGGACTTTCGGAGGTTTCCTGCGATGTGCTGGTGATCGGCGGCGGCACGGCCGGCCCGATGGCGGCGCTGAAGGCGAAGCTGAAGAACCCGAAGGCCAACGTCGTCCTGCTCGAAAAGGCCAACGTCAAGCGCTCCGGCGCGATCTCGATGGGCATGGACGGGCTGAACAACGCCGTCATCCCCGGCTATGCGACGCCGGAGCAGTACACCAAGGAAATCACCATCGCCAACGACGGCATCGTCGACCAGAAGGCGGTCTATAAATACGCGCAAAACTGTTACAAGATCATCGAGGAACTCGACAGCTTCGGCATCCGCTTCCTGAAGAACGAGAACGGCGACTACGCCGTCAAGAAGGTGCACCACATCGGCACCTATGTGCTGCCGATGCCGAACGGCGAGACCGTGAAGAAGGCGCTGTACCGCCAGCTCCGCCGTGCCCGCATCCTGATCTCCAACCGCTACATGGCGACGCGGCTGCTCAAATCCGCCGACGGCCGCATCGCCGGCGCGGTCTCGGTCAACACCCGCACCGCGGAGATGCTGGTGATCAAGGCCAAGGCCGTGATCCTCTGCATGGGCGCCGCCGGCCGCCTCGGCTTGCCGACCTCCGGCTACATGTTCGGCACCTATGAGAACGCCGCCAATTCCGGCGACGGCTATGCCATGGCCTATCACGCCGGCGCCGCGCTCGCGAACCTCGAATGCTACCAGATCAACCCGCTGATCAAGGACTATAACGGCCCGGCCTGCGCCTATGTTGCCGGCCCCTTCGGCGCGTATACGGCGAACAACGAGGGATCGCGCTTCATCGAGTGCGACTACTGGTCGGGCCAGATGATGCTGGAGTTCTATAACGAGCTGCTCTCCGGCAAGGGGCCGGTGTTCCTCCAGCTCAAGCATCTCCACCCCGACACCATCTCCGAGATCGAATCCACGCTGCACAAGGTCGAGCGTCCGACGCGCGGCCTGTTCCAGCAGGGACGCGGCGTCGACTACCGCAGCGAGTCGATCGAGATGCATATCTCCGAGATCGGTTTCTGCTCCGGCCACAGTGCTTCCGGCGTGTTCGTCGACGACAATGCCCGCACCACCGTGCCCGGCCTCTACGCCGCCGGCGACATGGCGAGCGTGCCGCATAATTACATGCTCGGCGCCTTCACCAACGGCTCGGTCGCCGGCATCGATGCAATGGAGTTCGCCGATAGCCACGACTTTGCGGAGTTCGATGCGGCCGATGTCGCGCAGGAGCGCGACCGCGTCATGGCGCCGACCAAGCGCGAGGACGGCATTCCGCCCAACCAGATCGAGTACAAGACGCGCCGCCTCGTCAACGACTATCTCCAGCCGCCGAAGGTCACGCGCAAATACGAGCTCGGCATGCGCCGCCTGGCCGAGGCGCGCCAGGACATGCAGGAGCACATGATCGCGCGCAATGCGCACGAGCTGCTTCGCGCCCTCGAAGTGCAGTCGATCATGGACTGCGCCGACATGGCCGCGCACGCCTCGCTCTATCGCGAGGAGAGCCGCTGGGGCCTCTATCACTGGCGCACCGATTTCCCGGAGAAGGACAACGAGAACTGGTTCTGCCACACGCTGCTCTCCAAGCAGGGCGGCAGGATGACCAGCGAGAAGCGCGCCGTCGAACCTTACGTCGTGCCGATCGCCGACGACGAGAAGGACCTCTACGACAAGCAGCGCATCCGCGCCTCCGCCTGATCCACCGCGCAAAAGCAACAGGAGACAGCAAATGCCTCTCGCATCCTTTGAGACATCGGTTCCGGTGGTCGTGGACGACGCCAAATGCATCGCCGACAAGGGCTGCACCGTCTGCGTCGACGTATGTCCGCTCGACGTGCTCCGCATCAGCGAGATGACCAACAAGGCCTACATGGCCTATGACGAGTGCTGGTACTGCATGCCCTGCGAGGCTGATTGCCCGACCGGCGCCGTCACCGTCAACATTCCCTATCTGTTGAGGTGATCATGTCGAGCCCGTTCGAATCCTACGACGATTTGGAGGACGCCGACGAGCGGCTCCAGGCCGCCGATCCCGCCGAGCGCCGCGTCGCCATCATCGCGCTCGGCCATTCCGGCGATCCCGCGGCCGTGGCGCATCTGTCGAACCTCGTGGCCGATCCCGACGCCGGCGTGCGCCAGCAGGTGGCGATGGCGCTCGGCGAGTTCGACGGGCCGGAGGCTGCGAGCGCGCTGGTCAAGCTGCTGGTCGACCCTGAAAGGATCGTGGCGGCGGCCGCGGCCGACAGCATGGCCGAGTTCAAGGATCCTGCCTGCGCCGGGATCATCCTCCCGCTGGTCAAGCACCCCCACGCCTTCGTCCGCATGGGCGCGCTGCGTGCGCTCAAGGAGTTGCGCTGCAAGGATACGCTGAAGCCGGCGCTGGAAGCGCTCCAGGACGCTGACGCCGCCGTGCGCGTGCAGGCGATCGGCGTGATCGGCTTCCTCAAGCTCGAAGAATCCATTCCTGCGCTCACGGCGCTGATCAATGATCCCGACGCCCACGTCCGCCGCGCCGCCGTGAGTGCGCTGGCGTTCTCGCAGATGAAACCGGCGGCGGAGACCATCACGCGCGCCTTGAAGGACTCCGACTGGATGGTCCGCGAGATGGCGGCGGAAACGCTCGGCCTCAACGTCAATGGTTCGCTTGCCGCGGACCAGCTCGTTGCCGCGCTTGCGGACGAGTTCTGGCAGGTGCGGCTGAAGGTGATCCGCAGCCTCGGCAAGATGAAGATCGAGCGCGCGGTGCGCCCGATCGGCCATTGCATCAACCACGACCAGGCCAATTTGCGGAAAGAGGCGGCCGCCGCGCTCGGCGAGATCGCCCATCCCGACGGCGAGGCCTTCCTGGCCGTGATTGCCGACGACCCGGATCCCGACGTCCGCAAGAACGCACGCTGGGCGCTGCAGCAGATCGCGGCCCGCAAGGCGCGCGCAGGCGCATAAGGGCACGCGGGCAGGGGCATAGCGGCTCTTCCCGGCCGCTCTGGACTTCGCCCGCCAGACGTTTATTGGTCTTCGCCAACGGGATTGGCCGCGTGCCTTAGTGGCCGGTCCGAGAAACAGCGAGGACGCCGGCCATGACGACATTGACTGTGAAGGACCTTCTCCCCGAGGACGGTACGCGGGGAACATTGGTCGGCCGCGTCTGGCTGCCGCAGGTCAATGGTCCGGCCGTGGTCGCCGTGCGCGGCGACGGCGTGTTCGACGTCACCGCGAGATTTCCGACCATCAGCGCGCTGTGCGAGGAGGACAATCCCGCCAAGGGCCTTGCCGCAACCAAAGGCGAGCGCATCGGCGATCTCGAAGCCATCGTTGCCAATACGGTGCCGGACGGCCGCGATCCGAAAAAGCCCTGGCTGCTCGCGCCCGTCGATCTCCAGACGCTGAAGGCGGCCGGCGTCACCTTCGCGATCTCGATGCTGGAACGCGTCATCGAAGAGCGCGCCAAGGGCAATCCGGCCTCGGCCGAAGCGATCCGCAAGGAGGTGACGCGGCTGATCGGCGACGATCTGTCAAAGCTCAAGCCGGGCTCGGACCAGGCGATGCACCTGAAGCAGGTGCTGATCGATCAGAACGCCTGGAGCCAGTATCTCGAGGTCGGCATCGGCCCCGACGCCGAGGTCTTCACCAAGGCGCCGACCCTGTCCTCGGTCGGCACCGGCATGGACGCCGGCCTGCATCCGAAATCGACCTGGAACAATCCCGAACCCGAGCTGGTCCTGTTCGTCTCCAGCCGCGGCAAGATCGTCGGCGGTGCGCTCGGCAACGACGTGAACCTGCGTGATTTCGAGGGCCGTTCGGCGCTGCTGCTCTCGAAGGCGAAGGACAACAACGCGTCCTGCTCGATCGGCCCGCTGCTGCGCCTGTTCGACGACAGCTTCACGCTCGATGACGCGCGAAAGCTCGATATCAGCCTGAATGTGACGGGCACCGACGGCTTCGTTCTCGACGGCCACTCCTCGATCAGCAAGATCAGCCGCGATCCGACCGATCTCGTCGAGCAGACCATCGGCAAGGTCCACCAATACCCCGATGGTTTCGTGCTGTTCCTCGGCACGATGTTCGCGCCCGTCAAGGACCGCGACGCGCCGGGGCAGGGCTTTACGCACAAGCGCGACGATATCGTCACCATCTCGGCGCCTGAGCTCGGCAAGCTCGTCAACCGCATGCGCACCAGCGACGAGTGCGAGCCCTGGACGTTCGGCATCGGTGCGCTGATGAAGAACCTGGCGCAGCGGAAGCTGATTTAGCTTCTTTGCCTCTCCCCGCACGCGAAGCGTGGCGGGTGAGGGGGACTCTCCGCGAGTCGAGCCGGTCGATAGAAGCAAAGCTCCATCCACACCGTCATTGCGAGCGCAGCGAAGCAATCCAGAGTCTCTCCGCGGAGGGATTCTGGATTGCTTCGCTGCGCTCGCAATGACGGGAGGAGAGAGCTTGTGCACACAGGCGCGGGGTGAAGGAGCGCGCCGGTCTCTGTCGCTGCACTCCGTAAAGTTCCTTCATCCCCCCGTTGCATCCCCGGAACAAAATCGCGCTTGGCGTGTCTTAAGACCGCTTGGTGACGTCCGCGTCTGTTTTCCGAGAAATAGTCAAATAATATGACTAGTCGGAACCCATCTTCCGTGAAATAGTGCCTCCTGCCGCCTCAAAGGTCGGCTCGCGGGTGCCATGCTACCGATCGGCGCCCCGGATAACATCTTGGGAGACACGCCTGATGACCCCTAAAGCCCTCTTTGCGGCCAGCGCCATGGCCGCCTTGCTGCTCGCGCTGCCGGCCAGCGCCGGTCAGCTCACCATCGGCTTCTCGCAGATCGGATCGGAATCCGGCTGGCGCGCGGCCGAGACGTCGGTCTCCAAGCAGGAGGCCAGTAAGCGCCAGGTCAATCTCAAGATCGCCGACGCCCAGCAGAAGCAGGAGAACCAGATCAAGGCGATCCGCTCCTTCATCGCGCAGAACGTCGATGCGATCTTTCTCGCACCCGTGGTGTCGACGGGCTGGGATTCGGTGCTGAAGGAGGCCAAGGAGGCCAAGATCCCGGTCGTGCTGCTCGACCGCGACATCGATCCCTCCGGCAAGGACCTCTATCTCACCGCCGTGACCTCCGACAGCGTGCACGAAGGCGCTGTCGCCGGCGACTGGCTCGCCAAGACCGTCGGCGACAAGGCCTGCAACATCGTCGAATTGCAGGGCACGGTCGGCGCCAGCGTCGCCGCCAACCGCAAGAAGGGTTTTGACACGGCCATCGCCAAACATCCGAACCTGAAAGTGGTGCGCAGCCAGACCGGCGACTTCACCCGCGCCAAGGGCAAGGAAGTCATGGAAAGCTTCATCAAGGCCGAAGGCGGCGGCAAGAACATCTGTGCGGTCTACGCCCATAACGACGACATGATGGTCGGCGCGATCCAGGCGATGAAGGAAGCCGGTCTCAAGCCGGGCAAGGACATCCTCACCGTCTCGATCGACGCGGTCCCCGACATCTTCAAGGCGATGGTTGCGGGCGAGGCAAATGCGACGGTCGAGTTGACGCCGAACATGGCGGGCCCGGCCTTCGATGTCGTCGCGGCGTTCAAGGAAAAGGGCACGGTGCCGCCGAAATGGATCCAGACTGAATCCAGGCTGCTCACCGCCGCCGACAATCCGCAGAAGGAATACGACAGCAAGAAGGGCCTCGGCTACTGAGCCGGGTATCGGGCCGGACCGCTTGCTTGCGGCCCGGCGCCCTCTTCGAAATCGCTGCGCGAACGACTAGGCTGGGTGTCCGCGTCATGGGCGGGCGCCGGTGGGAGTGAATTTGCCATGGAGACCAGCATCGATCCTGCTGCCCCACTGCTGGAGGTGCGTGGGATCAGCAAAAGCTTCGGCACGGTGCGTGCGTTGCAAGAGGTCGACTTCACGCTGCGTGCCGGCGAGATCCATGCGCTGCTCGGCGAGAACGGCGCCGGCAAGTCCACGCTGATCAAGGTCGTCACCGGCGTCTTCCCGCGCGATGCAGGCGTCGTCCGGCTCGGTGGCGAGGAGGTCGCACCGCGCTCGTCAAAGGCCGCGCTTGGGGCCGGTATTGCCACCGTCTACCAGGAGGTCAATCTGCTGCCGAACCTCTCGGTGGCGCAAAACCTGTTCCTCGACCGCCAGCCGATGCGCTTCGGCATCGTGCGCGAGGGCGAGATGCGCCGCCGCGCCAGGGCATTGCTTGCCGATTTCGGCCTCGACATCGACGTCGCCGCGCCGCTCGGCAGCTATTCGGTCGCCATCCAGCACGTCACCGCGATCGCCCGTGCGGTCGATCTCTCCGCGCGTGTGCTGATCCTGGATGAACCGACCGCGAGCCTCGACCGCCACGAGGTCGAGATCCTCTTCCGTATCATGCGCCAGCTTGCAGCACGCGGTATCGGCATCGTCTTCGTCAGCCATTTCCTCGACCAGGTCTACGAGATCTCCGACCGCATCACCGTCTTGCGCAATGGCCGCTTCGTCGGCGAGCGCGAGACCGCCTCGCTGCCGCGCCTCGAGCTGATCCGCATGATGCTCGGCCGCGAGCTCGCGGAAACCACCAGCGCGCGGGCCTCCGCAGGCGAGCGCAAGCCGCGCGAGGTCTGCGCCAGCTTCGAGAATTTTGGCAAGACCGGTTATGTCGCGCCCTTCAACCTCGAGCTGCGCCATGGCGAGGTCGTCGGCCTTGCCGGGCTGCTCGGCTCGGGCCGCACCGAAACGGCGCGGCTGGTGTTCGGCGCCGAGCGCGCCGACCGTGGACAGGCGAGGGTGGAAGGCGCAGCCGTACGGCTGCACTCGCCGCGCGATGGCGTGCGTCACGGTTTCGGCTATTGCCCGGAGGAGCGCAAGACCGACGGCATTGTCGCCGAGCTCAGCGTGCGCGAGAACATCGTGCTCGCGCTCCAGGCCAAGCGCGGCCTGCATCGTCCGCTGTCGCGCCGCGAGCAGGACGAGATCGCGCGCCGCTACGTCAGGATGCTCGATATCCGTCCGGCGGATCCGGAGCGGCCCGTCGGCCTGCTCTCCGGCGGTAACCAGCAGAAAGTGCTGCTCGCGCGCTGGCTCGCGACCTCGCCGCGGCTGCTCGTGCTGGACGAGCCCACCCGCGGCATCGATGTCGGCGCCCACGCCGAAATCATCCGTCTGATCCGCGAGCTCTGCGACGACGGGCTGTCGCTGCTCGTGATTTCCTCCGAGCTCGACGAGATCGTGACCTATTCGGACCGCGTCGTGGTGCTGCGCGACCGTGCCCATGTCGAGGAGCTTGCGGGCGAGGCGATCGACGTCGGCAATATTCTCGCAGCCATCGCCGCCGACGGCGCTGTCCCAGCGCATGGGGCTCACGCATGACAGCGCTGCTGCCGCGCCGCGGCCTCGCCCAGATTCTCGCGCTGATCGTGATCCTTGCGGTCGACCGCGTGGTGTCGCCGCAATTCTTCGATTTGCGCCTGCAGGATGGGCGTCTGTTCGGCAGCCTGATCGACGTGCTCAACCGCGGTACGCCGGTGGCGCTGCTCTCGCTCGGGATGGTGCTGGTGATCGCGACCCGCGGCATCGATCTCTCGGTCGGCGCGGTGATGGCGATCTGCGGCGCGATCGCGGCGAGCCTTGCCGACAGCCACAGTCTTCCGATCGTGCTGGCGGCCGCGCTTGGCGCCGGCCTCGTCTGCGGCCTCTGGAACGGCTTTCTCGTCGCCGTGCTCGGCATGCAGCCGATCGTGGCGACCTTGATCCTGATGGTCGCCGGGCGCGGCATCGCCCAGCTCATCACCGAAGGGCGGATCGTGACCTTCTCCTCGCCGGACCTGGTCTGGCTCGGCAATGGCTCGGTGCTCGGCCTGCCGGTGCCGGTCGTGATCGCCCTGGGCATGCTCATCCTCACCGGCGCGGTGGTGCGCGGCTCCGCGCTCGGCCTGCTGATCGAGGCGACCGGCGGCAACGCGCGGGCGAGCGAGCTCGCCGGCGTCGGCACCCGCGCGATGATCTTGGCGGTCTATGTCTGGTGCAGCGTCTGCGCCGCGCTCGCCGGCGTCATCGCCGCGGCCGACATCATGGGTGCGGATGCCAACAATGCCGGCCTCTGGCTCGAGCTCGACGCCATCCTCGCGGTGGTGATCGGCGGCACCTCGCTGTTCGGCGGCCGCTTCAGTCTCGTTCTGGCCGTCCTGGGTGCGCTGATCATCCAGACCATGAACACCGGAATCCTGTTGTCGGGCTATCCGCCGGAGTTCAATCTGCTGGTCAAGGCGGTGGTGGTGCTCGCGGTGCTGCTGCTGCAATCGCCGAAATTCTCAGGCCTGGCCGGCATTGCCGCGCGGCTGCGGAGGACCAAAGCATGAGAGGCCTGCCGCCTGTCCTCATCACGGCGATCGTGCTGGTCGCGGGCTTCGCGCTCTGCGCCATGCAATTCCCCAACATTGCCTCCACCCGCGTTGTCGGCAATCTCCTGACCGACAACGCCTTCCTTGGCATCGTCGCGACCGGCATGACCTTCGTCATCATCTCCGGCGGCATTGATCTGTCGGTCGGCTCGGTGATCGGTTTCACCACCGTGTTCGTCGCGCTGGCGATCGAGCGCTGGGGCGTGCCGCCGCTGGTCGCCTTCGTCGCCATCCTGGCGCTCTCGGCCGCTTTTGGCGCCGCGATGGGCGCGGTCATCCACGTCTTCGACCTGCCGCCTTTCATCGTTACGCTGGCCGGTATGTTCCTCGCGCGCGGTGCAAGCTTCCTGCTGTCGACGGAATCGGTGCCGATCACCGCGCCGGTCTATTCCACCGTGTCGGACTTCGCGCTGCGCATGCCCGGCGGTGGACGATTGACGGCGGTCGCGATCATCATGCTGGTGATCGTGATCGGCGGCGCGCTGCTGCTGCATCTCACGCGGTTCGGCGCCAACGTCTATGCGCTCGGCGGCAGCCGAGCCACCGCAAGCCTGATGGGCGTTGCTGTCGGCAAGATGACGGTCAAGATCTACATGCTGTCGAGCCTGCTCGCCGGAATCGCCGGCATCGTCTTCTCCTTCTACACCAGCGCCGGCTATTCGCTCTCCGCCGTCGGCGTCGAGCTCGACAGCATCGCCGCGGTCGTGATCGGCGGCACGCTGCTCACGGGCGGGCAGGGCTCGGTGATCGGCACCTTCCTCGGCGTGCTCATCCAGGGCATGATCCAGACCTACATCAATTTCGACGGGACGCTGTCGAGCTGGTGGACCAAGATCGCGACCGGCGTGCTTTTGTTCGCCTTCATCGCCTTGCAGCAGGGCCTGGTCGCACTCGCACGCCGGCCCGTGGCCAAGAGCATGGGAGCGGCCTCATGACCTCGCGCATCGTGATCATCCCGACGCGGCGGGCCCACTCCAACCATGCGGAGGTAGCCCGTTCGATCGGCGTCGACATCATCGCCGGCCGCTATGCGGAAGGCACGCGCCTGCCGGGCGATGCCGAGATGATCGCGATGTTCGGCGTGTCGCGGCCGGTGTTGCGCGAGAGCGTGAAGACGCTGGTCGCCAAGGGCTTGCTCACCACCAAGGCCCGCGTCGGCACCGTCGTGCGCGAGCGCGGCGCCTGGAACATGTTCGACGCCGACGTGCTGGCCTGGCATCTCGACGCCGGCATCGACAAGCGCTTCCTCAACGATCTCGCCGAGATCCGGCTCGCGGTCGAGCCGCGCGCGGCGATGCTCGCCGCAGTACAGCGGTCCGAGGAGGATGTCGCCGAGCTTCGCCGCAGCATGGATCGCATGCGGCGTGAAGCGTCCGACTCCGTCGGCTTTGCCGATGCCGATCTCGCGCTGCACGTCGCCGTAGCGCGCGCCTCCGGCAATCTGTTTATGCGGTCGATCGGGCATGTCATCGAGGCCGCACTGCGCGCCTCGTTCCTGCTCAGCGCTCCCGTCGAGACCGAGGACCGCGACACCGTGCTGCTCTGGCACCAGAAAATCGTCGATGCCATCGCCGCAGGCGATGCCGATGCTGCCTCGGAGGCCATGATCTACGTCATTCACAACGGCATGCGCCGCCACGAGGGCACGGTGATCGAGACCGCCCCGGCCGAAGTGCTGCCGTCAGCGGACACTGGAGAACAAGCGTGACAGACCTTCGTATCGCCATCGTCGGCTTCGGCAAGATCGCGCGGGACCAGCATGTCGGCGCGATCGCCGCGACATCAGGGGCGACACTTGCAGCCGTAGCGAGCCGCAACGCCTCCCTGCCGGACCTGCCGCATTTCGCCACCATCGAGGAGCTGCTGGAGAAGGGGCCGTCGATCGACGCCGTCTCGCTCTGCACGCCGCCGCAGGTGCGGCGCGCCCAGGCCGCCGCAGCGCTTAGGGCCGGCAAGCATGTCATGCTGGAGAAGCCGCCGGGGACCGGTGTGGCCGAGCTCGATCCACTGATCGCGATGGCAAGTGATGCCAAGCGCACGCTGTTTGCGACCTGGCATTCGCGCTACGCACCGGCGGTCGAGCCGGCCCGCGAGTGGCTGGCGAGCCGCCGCATCAAATCCGTGCACATCAACTGGAAGGAAGACGTCCGCGTCTGGCATCCCGGCCAGGCCTGGATCTGGGAACCCGGCGGGCTCGGCGTGTTCGATCCCGGCATCAATGCGCTGTCGATTCTGACCCGCATCCTGCCGCAACCCGTGTTCGTGACTGCGGCCGAGCTTGCCTTTCCCGCCAATTGCCAGGCCCCGATCGCCGCGGACCTGAAGTTGACGGATATCGACGGCTTGCCCATCACCGCCGCGTTCGACTTCCGTCAGACCGGGCCGCAGAGCTGGGATATCCTCGTGGAGACCGATCAAGGCCAGATGACCTTGTCCGGCGGCGGGCGGCGGATGGCCGTCGACGACAAGGCCATTGCCGAGGCGCCTGATCAGGAATATCGCGAACTGTACCAGCGCTTCGTCAAGCTGGCGGAGTCAGGCGCGAGCGATGTCGATCTGGCGCCGCTGCGCCTCGTCGCCGACTCTTTCCTGCTCGGCAGGCGCACGATCGTCGAACCGTTTGTGGATTGACCATGGCTGGCTCAAAGAAAATCGAAAAAGACGTCTTCGGAACACTGCCCGATGGCCGCAAGGTCGAGCGCATCGTGCTGCGCGGGGAGGGGGGCTTCGAGGCCCGCATCATCACCCACGGCGCGGTGATCCAGGCGCTGATCGCGCCCGACGCCAAAGGTGGCTATGACGATGTCGTGCTCGGCCATGACAGCTTCGCCGGCTATCTCGCCGAACGGAAGTTCTTGGGTGCCACGGTCGGCCGCTACGCCAACCGTATTGCCAAAGGGCAGTTCTCGCTCGACGGCGAGAGCTTCCAGCTTCCCGTCAACAACGGTCCGAACGCGCTGCATGGCGGCCTCGACGGGTTTGATCGCAAGCTCTGGGACGTTGCCGGTATCGAGGAGGGCGCCGAGCCCGCGGTGACGCTCACCTATTCCAGTCCGCACGGCGAGGAGAATTACCCAGGCAAGCTCGACGTGCGCCTGACCTATCGCGTCACCGGCCCGGCCGAGCTGTCGCTGATGATGGATGCGCGCACCGACCGGCCGACCATCGTCAATCTGACCAACCACAGCTTCTTCAATCTGGAAGGGGCGACGTCGGGGGTGCCGATCCTCGACCACAAGCTCACGGTCGCCGCCGAGCATTTCCTTGCCATCGATCCCACCGCCATTCCGCTGCCGGAGCCGCCGCGTGCGGTGGCGGGCACACCATTCGATTTCCGTGACGCCAAGGCGGTCGGCGCGCGCATCCGCGAGAGCCACGAGCAATTGCGCAATGGCAGGGGCTACGACCACACCTATTGCCTCGGCCGCGACGGCAAGCTCGCGCTCGCGGCGCGGCTCGAGGCGCCACGCTCGGGACGCGTCATGGAGCTCTTGACCAATCAGCCCGGGCTCCAGGTCTATTCCGGCAACTATCTCGACGGCACGATGTCGGGCAAGGGCGGCAAGCTGATCCGGCAATCGGACGCCATGTGCCTGGAGCCGCACATCTGGCCCGACGCGCCGAACCGGCCTGATTTTCCGAGCCCGCGCCTCGATCCCGGCCAAGTCTATCGGCATCACACCGTCTATCGCTTTGGAGTGAGAGCGCCATGATGGAACAGGTGCCGACCTCGGTTCTATCGACCGAGCAATGTCATCTCGGCGAAGGGCCGACCTATGATGCGACCACCGATGCCGCCTGGTGGTTCGACATTCGCGAGGGCAAGCTGTTCGAGGCGCAGCTCGGCAGCGGTTCTGTCCGCAGCCACGCGCTCGGCCGCATGGCCAGCGCGCTCGGGCGCATCGATGCCGGACGGCAGTTGATCGTCGCGGAGGATGGCCTCTACATCCGCGCGCTCGCCGATGGTGCGATGACGCTGTTCCTCCCGCTCGAAGCGGACAATCCGACGACGCGCTCAAACGATTGTCGCGTGCATCAATCCGGCACGTTCTGGATCGGCACCATGGGCAAGAAGGCCGAGCCGAAGGCGGGCGCGATCTACGCGCTCCATCGTGGCAAGGTCTCGACGCTGTTTCCCGGCATCAGCATCCCCAATTCGATCTGTTTCTCGCCGGATGGCGCCACCGGCTATTTCACCGACACGGCGCGCGCGGTGCTCTATGCCGTGCCGCTCAACCCCGCCACCGGCCTGCCGCGCGGCGAGCCGGAGGTGCTGCTGCGCCATAGCGGCATCGGCGGTCTCGACGGCTCGGTGTGCGACGCCGATGGAAATATCTGGAACGCGTGCTGGGGTGCGAGCCGCGTCGACGTCTACTCTCCGCAAGGCGAGCGCCTGCGCTCGCTCGGCGTGCCGGCCAAGCAGTCGAGCTGCCCGGCCTTTGTCGGCCCCGATCTGTCGCGCCTGCTCGTCACCTCGGCATGGCAGGACATGGACGCGGCCGCGCGCGCCGCCGATCCGCAAGCCGGCTGCACCTTCCTGTTAGAGGCATCCGCGCGTGGTCGCGCGGAGCCCGACGTCAAGCTCGCATAGGAGACCTCAAGGCAACCGACCTCCGTTCTCGACGAAACCAAAGAAACAGTCTGACACCCAAAGGGAGTGAAACATGCTGAAACTGAAGACCACATTCCTCGCGCTGGCGCTGGCCGGCGCTGCGACGATGGCGGCAGGCCCGGTCTCCGCGCAGGAGAAGGCGACCGTCGGCATCGCCATGCCGACCAAGTCCTCCGCGCGCTGGATCGACGACGGCAACAACATGGTCAAGGTGCTGAAGGAGCGCGGCTACAACACCGATTTGCAATACGCCGAGGATGACATCCCGAACCAGCTCTCGCAGGTCGAGAACATGGTGACCAAGGGCGCCAAGGCGCTGGTGATCGCCGCGATCGACGGGACCACGCTGTCGGACGTGCTCAAGCAAGCGAAAGCAAAGGGCATCACCGTGATCGCCTATGACCGCCTGATCCGCGGCACGCCGAACGTGGACTACTACGCCACCTTCGATAATTTCCAGGTCGGCGTGCTCCAGGCGGAATCGATCGTGCAGGGGCTCGGCCTGAAGGACGGCAAGGGCCCGTTCAACATCGAGCTGTTCGGCGGCTCGCCCGACGACAACAACGCCTACTTCTTCTACAACGGCGCGATGAGCGTGCTGAAGCCCTATATCGACAGCGGCAAGCTCGTCGTCGTGTCCGGCCAGATGGGCATGGACAAGGTCGCGACCCTGCGCTGGGACGGTGCCACCGCCCAGGCCCGCATGGACAATCTGCTCAGCGCCTACTACGGCAACAAGAAGGTCAACGCCGTTCTGTCGCCCTATGACGGGCTGTCGATCGGCATCATCTCCTCGCTGAAGGGCGTCGGCTACGGCAGCGCCGACCAGCCGATGCCGATCATCAGCGGTCAGGACGCCGAGGTGCCCTCGATCAAGGCCATGCTGCGCGGCGATCAGTACTCGACCATCTTCAAGGACACCCGCGATCTCGCCAAGGTGACCGCCGACATGGTCGACTCCGCGCTGGCCGGCAAGCAGGTCACGGTCAACGACACCAAGACCTACGAGAACGGCGTCAAGACCGTGCCGTCCTATCTCCTGAAGCCGGTCGTGATCTACAAGGACAATTGGGAGAAGACTCTGGTCGATAGCGGCTACTACAAGAAGTCGCAGTTCCAGTAAGTTGTTACGTCCGTCATTCCGGGGCGATGCGAAGCATCGACCCCGGAATCTCGAGGTTCCGGGTTCGCCCTTCGGGCGCCCCGGAACGACGGCGATTTAAGGACAAGATGCCATGACCGCCATGCTGGAGATGCGCAACGTCAGCAAGAGTTTTTCGGGCGTGCAGGCGCTGCGCGACGTCAATTTCTCGGTTCAGGCCGGGCAGATCCACGCGCTCGTCGGCGAGAACGGCGCCGGAAAGTCGACGCTGATGAAGGTGCTCAGCGGCGTCTATCCGGCAGGCAGCTACGAGGGCACCATCGTCTTTGACGGCGAGGAGCGGCGCTTCCGCGACATCAACGACTCCGAGGCGCTCGGCATCATCATCATCCACCAGGAGCTGGCGCTGATCCCGCTGATGTCGATCGCGGAAAACATCTTCCTGTCGCATCCGCCGTCGAAGTTCGGCGTGATCGACCGTGACGAAGTCTACCGGCGCACGCGCGAGCTGCTGGCGCAGGTCGGCCTCAAGGAATCCCCGGATACGCTGATCACGGATCTTGGCGTCGGCAAGCAGCAGCTGGTCGAGATCGCGAAAGCGCTGTCCAAGCGGGTGCGGATGCTGATCTTGGACGAGCCGACCGCCAGCCTCAACGAGGCCGACAGCGCCGCGCTGCTCGAACGGCTGATGATGTTCCGCGAGCAGGGCATCGGCTCGATCCTGATCTCGCACAAGCTCAACGAGGTCGCCAAGGTTGCCGACCACATCACCGTGCTGCGCGACGGCCGCACCGTCGACAGCATCGATTGTCATGCCGAGCCGATCCAGGAAGACCGCATCATCCGCAGCATGGTGAACCGCGATATGGCGCACCGTTTCCCGGAGCGCAGCGTGAAGATCGGCGAGCCTGTGCTCGGTGTCGCGAACTGGTCGGTCTATCACCCCATCCATCCCGAGCGGCAGGTGATCAAGAACGTCAATTTCGGCGTCCGGCGCGGTGAGGTCGTTGGCATTGCCGGGCTGATGGGGGCAGGCCGTACCGAATTCGCCATGAGTCTGTTCGGCCGCTCCTGGGGCACCAATATCAGCGGCAGCATCGCCCTCGAGGGCCGCCAGATCACGCTGCCGAGCGTGGCCGCGGCGATCGATGCCGGCCTTGCCTATGTCACCGAAGACCGCAAGCAGCTCGGTCTGATCCTCGCCGACGACGTCCGCAAGAACATCACGCTCGCCAGCCTCGACCAGGTCGCACCTAACAAGGTGATCGACGACATCGCCGAGCTGAAGGTCGCCAGCGACTACCGGAACCGCATGCGGATCCGCTGCTCCGACGTCTACCAGGAGACCGGCCAGCTCTCCGGCGGCAACCAGCAGAAGGTGGTGCTGTCGAAATGGCTGATGACCGACCCCAAGGTTTTGATCCTGGACGAGCCGACCAGGGGCATCGACGTCGGTGCCAAATACGAGATTTACTGTATCATCAACGAGCTGGCGGAAGCCGGCCGCGGCGTCGTGGTCATCTCCTCGGAGATGCCCGAGCTGCTCGGCATCTGCGACCGCATCTGCGTCATGAACGACGGCGCCTTTGTCGGCGAGTTCAAGGGCGCGGAGGCGACACAGGAAAAGATCATGCGCGCCATCATGCGCAACGAGCGAAACAACGGAAACGGCGTGCCTGAGGCCGCGGAGATGGGAGGATCGCAGCCATGACCGACAAGACGGTTTCGCTGCCCGAAGAGCGCCGCCACGGCAACTTCATCAAGAACAATTTGCGCAACTACGGCATGCTGATGTCGCTAGTCGCGATCATGCTGTTCTTCCAGGTCATGACCGGCGGCACGCTGCTGCAGCCGCTCAACCTCACCAATCTGGTGCTGCAGAACAGCTACATCGTCATCATGGCGCTGGGCATGCTTCTGGTGATCGTCACCGGCCACATCGACCTGTCGGTCGGCTCGGTTGCGGGGTTCGTCGGCGCCGTCGCCGCGCTGCTCATGGTGACCTACAAGGTCGACTACACGCTCGCCTTCATCATCTGCCTCGCTGTCGGCGCCGCCATCGGCGCGGCCCAGGGCTATTGGGTCGCTTATTTCAAGATCCCGTCCTTCATCGTGACACTGGCGGGCATGCTGGTGTTCAAGGGGCTGGCGCTCGCGGTGCTGCAGGGCCAGTCGCTCGGGCCGTTCCCGCCGACCTTCCAGAAGCTGTCGTCGGGCTTCATTCCCGAGCTGCTGCCCGAGGCCGGCACGCTGCACCCGACGTCGATGCTGATCGGCGCCGTGCTCGCGCTCGGCCTCGTCTATGCCAGCGCCAAGGGGCGATCGCGCGAGCAGTCGCACGGCATCGAGGTCGAGCCTTATGCGTTCTTCCTCGGCAAGAGCATTCTGCTTGCCTGTGCCGTGCTCTATTTCACCTATCTGATCGCCTCGCATCGCGGCCTGCCCAACGTGCTGGTGATCATGACCGCGCTGATCGCGCTCTACGGCTTCGTCACCCGCCGTACCGTGATCGGCCGGCAGATCTACGCCGTCGGCGGCAACGCCAAGGCGGCCAGCCTGTCGGGCATCAAGACCGAGCGGCTGACCTTCCTCACCTTCGTCAACATGGGCGTGCTGGCCGCGCTCGCCGGCCTCGTCTTCGCGGCACGGCTGAACACGGCGACGCCCAAGGCCGGCCTCGGCTTCGAGCTCGACGTCATTGCCGCCTGCTTCATCGGCGGCGCCTCCGCCTATGGCGGTGTCGGGCGCGTCGGCGGCGCCGTGGTCGGCGCCATGATCATGGGCGTGATGAACAACGGTATGTCCATCCTCGGCATCGGCATCGACTATCAGCAGGTCATCAAGGGCCTGGTGCTGCTGGGTGCCGTGTGCATCGACGTGTATAACCAGCGGCGGTAGTCACATAGGGTGGGCAAAGGCGCAACGCGCCGCGCCCACCATGTCGCTGCATCCTCGCATAGGCTGGCGGGCACGCGGACAAGTCCGCTTTGGCCACCCTTGAGGCAGTTACAGTTTTCCTCAATTTCGATCACGGCATCGCGACCGAGGTAAATGCCTCGCCTTGACCATGATTGGGGTATAGTTGGAGGCGGCTGAACAGAGCACGGGCAGGGCAGTGCCAGTGGCGGCTCAAATCCAAGACATGACAGACGATGAGTACGAGGCGCGGCTTCGCATTCTCGTGCGCATCGTTTCGGTCTCCACCCTGGGTCTCTGCTCCTTTGCGGCGGGGTTGCTGATCGGCGCCTTTGTTCTGTTTTAGACGGGGCGATCCCGTTAACGGGCGGCGTTCCCTCGGCTTCAAGATCGCAATGAAGGCGGCGCGGGGTTCGCAATGGCGGCCGCGCGATAGCTGTGAGACGCAGGAGCGACTGAGGTTCACAACGAAGGGCATTGCTTGTCCCGTTGATCTAGATCAACGGCCCGTCCGACCCCCGCGAATTTCATGCGATTGGCGCAAGGGACAATGGGGAACTTGAGTGACGAGTACAGTGCGGCCATCGCCGGCCTCGGAGGTGACGCTGGTCTCGACATTGCCGGCGTTGCAACTGATCTACGATACCGCCCCGATCGGGCTCGCCTGTCTGTCGCTGGACTGCCGATACCTGCTCATCAACCAGCGCCTGACCGAAATCTGCGGCATATCCGTCGAGGGGCATCTTGGGCATACGGTCAGGGACTGCGTGCCTGCGTTGGCCGACTCCGTCGAGCAGATTGTGCGCTCGATCGTCGCGACGGGTGACCCCGTGATCGGCATCGAAGTGGCGGGACAACGGGCCGATCAGACCGAGGAGCGCTCCTGGGTCACCTACTGGCATCCGCTGCGCATGCCGGGCGGCGAAATCGTCGCGGTCAATGTGGCGGCGGAGGAGGTCACCGAACGCAAGCGTGCCGAGCGGGAGGTCCGCAGCGCGAGGGATGCCGCCGAGACCGCGCTTCGACATTTGCGTGATATCCAGGACGTTCTGATTGAAGCTGAAAAGCTGGCCGCACTCGGGCGCATGGTTGCCGGCGTCGCGCACGAGATCAACACGCCGCTCGGCAGTAGCCTGACGGTTGCCTCGACGCTGCAACGCAAGGCCGAGCAGTTCGCGGCGGAGGTCGCGCGGGGCAATCTCAAGCGCTCGACATTGACTGGATTTCTGGAATTGGTCAGCGACGCGTCGGCGCAGCTGGTCGACAATCTCGGCCGCGCTGCCGAGCGCGTTCAATCTTTCAAGCAGGTTGCGGCCGATCAGACCGAGTCATACCGGCGTAGCTTCGATGCAGGCGAGCTGACTGGTCAGGTTCTCTCGCAGTTCGAGCGTCAGCTGCGAACGCACGAGATCACGCTCAGTTTCAGCTGCGACCCCGATCTCGTCATGGACAGCTATCCCGGTCCTTTCGGCCAGGTGCTCACTAATCTTGCCGTCAACGCGATGACGCATGCGTTCTCCGGTGGCAAGACCGGGACTATCAATGTCTCGCTCCGTGCCGTCGATCATGAATGGGTGGAGTTGCTCTTTTCCGACGACGGCTGCGGCATGGCACCCAACGTGGAGCGGCAGGCCTTCGACCCATTCTTCACCACGCGCCGGCATGACGGCGCGAGCGGTCTCGGCTTGCATATCGTCCATAGCATCGTCGTCGATCGGTTGGGCGGACAGCTCCGGCTCGAGAGCGAAGCCGGCGCGGGCACGAGGTTTCAACTCGTCCTGCCAAGGGCGGCGCCCGATCGGCGATCCCGCAACAGCTGAGCGCGGCCCCCACCTCAGTGCCCGGCTACTGCGTCGTGAACAGCACCGTCGCGATCGCGACGGAGAGGCTTACCGCCGACACGGTCGCGACCGTCGACAATACGCCCATGCGCCGGAGCGCGATAGCGAAGGCGATAATGATGGGAGTCGCGGTCATCAGCCCGATCTGTGCATCGCTCATCTCATTGCCCGTTGCTCCGTGGGAACCTTGAGCCGCTTCGTACCGTGATTGGTCCACCCGGACGTTGCGTCGGCGCAAAGATGTCCGCCCTCGGTCCCCAATTTGTTCTGCGACAAATTCCGAACTGGACGGGTCAGCTAAGTCTGGCCGGTGTCCTGATCCGGAAAGACGATGTCGGCTGCCGATTGCGAACAACAGGGAACCGGCTGGGGAATCCTGGAAGATCTCCCCGGCGATCCCATGATCTGGGTGCTGATCTTCAGCGAGCTTGTCGCCTTCGGCTTGTTCCTCGGCGCGTTCGTGGTCGCCCGCGCCATCCATCCCGCGATGTTCGCGGCGGGGCAGGCCACCCTCAATTCGACTCTCGCCGGCCTCAACACGCTCGTGCTGGTGACCAGCGGCTGGGCTGCGGCGCGGGCCACAAGAGCCGCGCGGGCGCGTGAGGTGCGAACGACGCGCCGCTGGCTCCTGATCGCCATGGCGCTCGGCGGCTTCTTCATCGCGATCAAGCTCGCGGAATATGCCGAAGAGATCGGGCGCGGCGTCGGGCTCGAAACCAGCCCGTTCTTCACGCTCTATTTCCTCCTGACCGGCTTCCACCTGCTGCATGTCGGCCTCGGCATCGTCATTCTCGCCGTGGTCTGCCGCCGCGCGGAGATATCGGGTGTCGAGACGGGCGCAGCCTTCTGGCACATGGTCGACCTGGTCTGGATCGCCATGTTCCCGATTCTCTATCTGGTGCGATGACGATGCCGGATCGCCTCGACATCACCTGGATCGTGCTGATCGGCCTTGCGCTTGCAACCATCCTGCTTCCGCCGTTGATGCCGCGACCGTGGCTCGGCAACGCCGTGCTGCTGGCGCTCGCCGTGATCAAGGGCCGCCGGGTAGCGCTCGACTTCATGGATCTGCGCGCCGTGCCCGCGCTCTGGCGCGGCCTCGTCAGCGCCTGGATCGTCATCCTGCTGCTGTTTGCCTGGCTCGCTTCGACTGTTGCCGCCCTGATCTGACGCGCTCATTGCGCCCTGACAAAGAACGAGCGGAGCGAAGCGGCAATAAATCGCAGCATCGCATTCTCTAGACAACCAACTGAAAGGATTGGCAATGGCTGAACGCCTGACCAAGTCGGCCGCTCGAAATGTCTTCTACGGCGGCTCGGCCTTTTTCTTCGCCATCTTCATAGGGCTGACGGCGCACAGCCATTACTACATGGCCACGAGCTCGACCGATGCGACCACGCTGACGTCGTCGGTCGCCCGCGGCAAGCATGTCTGGGAGAAGAACTCCTGCATCAACTGCCACACGCTGCTCGGCGAGGGAGCCTATTTCGCGCCCGAAGTCGGCAACGTCTGGGATCGCTGGGGCGGCAAGGAGGACCCGGCCGGCGCGCGCGAGACGTTGAAGGCCTGGATGCAGGCGCAACCCTCGGGCGCGCCGGGCCGGCGGCAGATGCCGCAGTTCAACCTGACCGACCAGGAGCTCAACGATCTCGCCGACTTCCTGCAATGGACCTCGACGATCAAGCGCCAGAGCTGGCCACCGAACCAGGCCGGTTGAGCGCTGCTTTCTTCTTTCAAGCCAGAGAGAACCCGAGATGAAATACCAAACCCAGAAAGTCGCGATGCTGTATTTTTACGGCGCGCTGACCTTGTTCCTGGCCCAGGTCGTGTTCGGCCTGCTCGCCGGAACCATCTACGTCCTACCCAACACGCTGTCGGTGCTGCTGCCCTTCAACATCGTCAGGATGATCCACACCAATGCGCTGATCGTGTGGTCGCTGATCGGCTTCATGGGCGCGACCTACTATTTGCTGCCTGAGGAAACCGAGACCGAGCTGTACAGCCCGCTGCTTGCGAAGATCCAGTTCTGGATGTTCTTCGGCGCCGCTGGCATCGCCGTGGTCGGCTATCTCTTCCACTATCACGAGGGCCGCGAATTCCTTGAACAGCCCTTCATCATCAAGGTCGGCATCGTCGTCGTCTGCCTGATGTTCCTCTTCAACGTCACCATGACGGCGCTGAAGGGCCGCAAGACCACGGTCACCAACATCCTGCTGTTCGGCCTGTGGGGCGTTGCGATCTTCTTCTTGTTCGCCTTCTACAATCCGGCGAACCTCGCCGTCGACAAGATGTACTGGTGGTACGTCGTCCATCTCTGGGTCGAAGGCGTCTGGGAGCTGATCATGGCCTCCGTGCTCGCCTATCTCATGATCAAGCTCAACGGCATCGACCGCGAGGTCGTGGAGAAGTGGCTCTATGTCATCATCGGCCTTGCCTTGTTCTCCGGCATCCTCGGCACCGGCCATCACTTCTACTGGATCGGCGCCCCCGGTTACTGGCAGTGGATCGGCTCGCTGTTCTCCACGCTCGAGGTCGCACCCTTCTTCACCATGGTGATCTTCACGGTGCAGATGACCTGGAAGGCCGGCCGCAAGCATCCGAACCGCGCCGCGCTATTGTGGTCGGTCGGTTGCTCGGTGATGGCGTTCCTCGGCGCCGGCGTCTGGGGCTTCCTGCACACGCTGTCGTCGGTGAACTACTACACCCACGGCACCCAGGTCACCGCCGCGCACGGCCATCTCGCCTTCTTCGGCGCCTATGTGATGCTGAACTTGTCGGTGATGGCCTATGCGATCCCGCAGCTCAAGGGACGCGCGCCGTACAATCAATGGCTCAGCATGGCCAGCTTCTGGATCATGTGCACGGCCATGATGACGATGACCTTCGCGCTGACCTTCGCCGGCGTGATCCAGGTCCATCTCCAGCGCATCCTCGGCCAGAGCTACATGGACGTGCAGGACCAGCTCGCCTTCTTCTACTGGATCAGGCTCGGGTCCGGCGTGTTCGTCGCGATCTCCGCACTGATGTTCGTCTGGGCCGTGCTGGTGCCCGGCCGCGAGAAGCAGGCGGCCATTCCCGCCGCGCTGCAGCCGGCTGAATAGCAAAGAGAGGTGGCCGCGACCGTCGCGGCCGCCTCGCCAAAGTAAATTCGGAGAGAGATCATGAAAGCTGCCCTTCACGCCGTCACGGCACCGGCGCCCGCGCTGCCGCCCTATGTCGCGAGCGGCAACGAATGCGAGCTGTTCGAGCACGCCTGGCGGCATCAGCTTCCCGTCCTGCTGAAGGGGCCGACCGGCTGCGGCAAGACGCGCTTCGTCGCGCATATGGCGGCGCGGCTCGGCCTGCCACTGCACACCGTCGCCTGCCATGACGATCTCACCGCCGCCGATCTCACCGGCCGTTATCTGCTCCGCGGCGGCGACACCGTGTGGACCGACGGCCCGCTGACGCGCGCGGTGCGCGAAGGCGGCATCTGCTATCTCGACGAGGTCGTGGAAGCGCGCAAGGACGTCACCGTGGTGCTGCATCCGCTCACCGACGATCGCCGCATCCTGCCGCTGGAGCGCACCGGGGAGGAGCTCGCGGCGCCCGAGAGTTTCATGCTCGTGGTCTCCTACAATCCCGGCTACCAGACGCTGCTCAAGGCGCTCAAGCCCTCGACGCGGCAGCGCTTCGTTGCCATCGAGTTCGGCTTCTTGCCCCCCGAGCAGGAGATCGCCGTCGTGTCCGCCGAAAGCGGACTGTCGGCCGAGCGCGTGCGGCCGCTGGTCGGGCTGGCCGGCCGGCTGCGCGCGCTCAAGGGCCACGATCTGGAGGAGGGCGTCTCGACCCGCCTCGTGGTCTATTGTGCGACCCTGATCGCCGCGGGCATGCCGACTGCCGATGCCGTGCTCGCCGGCATGATCGAGCCGTTGACCGACGATGCCGACGTCAAGGCCGCGCTGCTCGACGTCGCGCGCGCCGTCGTCGGGTGAGGCGGCTCCCATGCTCGACTTCCTCGAACTGGAGGAGACGGTCGGCCGAGCCTGGCACAGGATGGTCGGCGGCACCGCGAGCTATCCGGGTCACGACGATCATTCGGTGAGGCTTGCGGAGGTGAAGGGCCGGCTTGCGGTGATGTTCCGCGCGCTCGGCGGCGAGAGCGGTGTGCAGATCGCGAGCGCGGGTGCCCGCAGGTCCGGACACCGGCTCGGCTGGCGGCAACGCATCGGCCTCGGCGACGAGCGCCTCGATCAGCCGGGCCGCGACGCCGCAACCATCTTCCTGCCCGATCGCATCGCGCTGTTTCCCGACCGTGCGCTCAACGCATCGCTCTATCGCTGGCTCGCGGCGTGGTTTGCGGTTGCGCCGGTCGAGGCGATCACCGAGACCGATCCGCTCCGGCGCGATCTGCTGGTGCTGCGCCGCGCCGCCGAAACGGCGGTCTTCGTGCTCACGCAGTTTCCCGGTCTCGTCTCGGACTACGCACAACTTGCCGCGGCGACCGCCGAGGCCCGGCCCCGGCGCCCTTTGCCGCGAATCGAGCAGGAGATCGAGCAGATCGCTCTCGCCTTGCTCGGCGCCGGAAAGGCGCCCGCGGGCACGCTGTGGCCGGCCATGATGGGAACGGGACCGCTGCCGGACAAGGCGCCGCCGGGCTATCGTCCGATCCTGCCGTGCCCGCTCTGGGGCGAATGCTGGTCGCGCGAGCTGTCGCCCGCGCATGCAAGCGAGGATGAATCCGCTGACGGTGCGGAGCCCGCGAGCGGGGACGATCGCAAGCGCTTCGCCGTCCGCGAGCGCGAGGACGGCGCCAATCGCCGCGATCCCTTCGTGCTCAACCGATTCGAGAAGATCCTGGCGATGGCCGAAATGGTCAATGTCGACCGCCCCGCCGACGATAGCGACGACGAGGACGCGCAGAAAGCCGCCGACGATCTCGAGGAGATCACGCTCAGCCGGCGCAGCGGCAAGCCCGCGAGCCGGTTCAAGTTCGATCTCGACCTGCCGCCGGAGGCGCTCGATGCCTCGCGGCTGAATGCGGACCTGACCTATCCCGAATGGGATTATCGCAGCAGTTCCTATTTGCCGGATCATTGCCGCGTGCTCGCATCGCCGGCTTCGGAGCAAGGTGAAAGCTGGACGCCAGACGAGACGATGCGCCGGCACATCCGCCAGCTGCGCCGCCGCTTCGAGGTATTGCGGCCGCGCCATGAATTGCTGCGCGCCCAGGCCGACGGGCATGATCTCGACCTCGACGCGCTGGTGCGCGCGCGGTGCGATCTCCGTGCCGGCGGCAACGGCGCAGGACTTGATCGCGTCCACATGGCGATGCGTCCACAGGGGCACGATCTCGCCGTCACGCTGCTCGTCGATGTCTCGCTCTCGACGGACGCCTGGGTCGATGGCTGTCGCGTGCTCGACGTCGAGAAAGAAGCGCTGCTCGTGCTCGCGCATGGGCTGTCGGCCTGCGGCGACCACCACAGCATCCTGACCTTCACCTCGCGCCGAAGGTCCTGGGTGCGGATCGAAACCGTCAAAGCGTTCGGCGAGCCGATGAGCGCTGTGGTCGAGCGTCGCATCGGCGCGCTCAAGCCCGGTTATTGCACGCGGATCGGCGCAGCGGTCCGCCACGCCTCGGCCGAGCTTGCCTGCCTGCCGCAACGCAAGAAGCTGCTGCTCGTCCTCACCGACGGCAAGCCGAACGACGTCGATCATTATGAGGGGCGCTTCGCGGTCGAGGACACCAGGAAATCCGTGCAGGAGGCGCGACGGAGCGGTATCGCGGTCTTCGGCGTGACGGTTGACGCGGCGGCGCAATCCTATTTCCCGACGCTGTTCGGGTCCGGCGGTTACGCGATCGTCAGCAACATCAAGCGATTGCCTGCTGCACTGCCGGCGATCTACCGGCAAGTGGCGCATTGAGGGCCAGAGTGTCAGGATTGCTGGCCCTGTAGTGCCAGGAGAGCTCGCCTCGGGAAACGTTGATCTAGCGCAAGGCGCGCGCGGAGCGCGAGGGCGCATGGTTTTCGTTGGGCAGAAAACTATGGAGTCAATCCATGAGTCAGATGAGCGTGAGAAAAGCTGCAATAGCAACCGCGACCTTCGCATGCGCGACACTGCTGTCCGTCGGCTGGTCCGAACAAGGCGGCGTGTCGCTGTCGACCGAAAGCGCGCAGGCACGCGTCGGTCGCCCGCTCACTCCCGTCAGCGTTGCGGGTGTTGCGCGCCGGCAAAATCGCCGGGCCGCGTATGGGTACGGTGCGGGCGCCGTCGGTGCCGGTCTCGCCGGTGCTGCGGTTGTCGGCACGGCGGCAGCAGTCGCCGCCACTTCACCCGGATGGGGCTATTATGGGAACAGGCCTTACGTCGGTAGCGGCGCTTTGGCCGCCAACGCCTATTATGGCAGCTCCGTCGAAACCGGCCCATTCTACGCGCAACGCGCCTATTACGGCCGTGGCGCCGGGTACGGCTACAACGGCTGGAGCGACTACAAGGCGCGCAACGGGATCGTCTGTGATCCCGGCAGCACGATCAAAGGTGACGACGGCCTGATGCACGTCTGTCAGTAGAGCAGTTCCTCCGACAAGCAGGGGCGGCTCCAGAGCTCGCCCCTGCTTGTAGCGCAAGACGGCGCCTGGCCGTTCCGTTGGTTAACACTGACCGTCAACATGGGGATGTGGCGAGATTGGGCAAGGGGACCATCAAGCTACCAATCTGGCTGCGCATCGTGGTCATCGTCGGCCTGGCTACCCTCGCCACTGCTGCAGGCCTCATCGCGTACCGCTGGTACGTGCGGCCGGTGACGTTATCGATCGCAGTCGGCTCGCTCGACGGCGACGCGCCAAAAATCGTGTCGGCGCTGGCGAGCAGGCTTGTCGTCAACAACGCGCCGGTACGGCTCAAAGTGGTGGAGACCAGCGGACCGATCGAATCCGCGGCTGCGTTCTCCTCGGGCAAGGCGGATCTTGCCGTCGTCCGCGGCGATGTCGGCGATCTCTCGCAGGCGCAGGCGATTGTCGTCCTAGCCCAGGCCGTGGCGGTGCTCGTTGCGCCTCCGGGCTCGTCTATCACGGACATGGCCGGCCTGAAGCGTACGACGGTCGGGGTGGTCGCCGGCGACACCAACCAGAAGCTCGTGGACGTGTTGAGACGAACATATGACCTTGACCGCGCCAACGTCGCGTTCAAGAGCGTCGCGCTCGATCAGGTCCGCCGGGCACTCGAAACCAAGGAGATACGTGCCGTCCTGTTCGTGATGCCCTTGAGCGACAAATACCTGTCGCTGGTGCGAGGGCTGTTCCCTCAGAATGCGAAGACCGCGCCGGTCCTGATTCCGATCGAGAGCGCCGGGGCCATTGCCGAGAAGGAACGTGCCTACGAGAGCTTCGACATCCCCAAGGGCACGTTGCGCGGATCGCCTCCCGTCCCCGAGGATGACGTGACCACGCTCCAGACGGCGATCTATCTGGTCGGCAAGAAGAGTCTCGATAACGATATGATCGCGGGTTTCACGCAAGCTCTCACGACCGCTCGCAGGGACCTTCTGGCCGAACTGCCGATCTTGGCGCAGTTCAAGGCGCCCGACACCGACGCGGGTGCTTATCTTCCGGTTCATGCGGGCGCGGCGGAGTTCTACAACGGCAGTCAGGTCTCGTTCCTGGACAAGTGGAGCAACGCCATCTTCCTGGCGCCGATGGCGCTTGGCGCGCTCGTCACGGTGGTCGCGGCAGCCTGGCGGTTTCTCCGGTCCGGCGAATTGAAGCCGACGAGACCGGCGCTCGACACGCTCTATGCGTTGGGGCAACGGATAAGACACGCCGGAAGCGTCTCGGAATTGCTGGAGATCGAAGATCAGATCGACAGCGTATTGCGCGCGCAGCGCGCCAGGGCGGACGACGACGAACAAGCTCTGGATGCTGCCACCCTGAATGTTGCCGCTCATCGCCTCGAGAATCTGATTCATGATCGCAGGGCGGCGCTCGCCGCCGCAGGTTCGGAGGCGTCGCAAAAAGCAGAATCGTGATGAAGCCGGGTTCGAGGGGGAGCCCGCGGCGACAAGGTCCGGGTTGAGCTATTGCTCATCCCATGAGTATATGATCGAATATCCGGATGGACCAGGGCCGGCCGAAACCCGATCTGATCATCTTCGACTGCGACGGCGTTCTCGTCGACAGCGAGCTGTTGAGCTGCTGCTGCCTGTCCGAGGTGCTGGCCGAATTCGGCTTCGTGCTCAGCGTAGAGCAGGCGCTCGAGCTGTTTCTCGGACGCAGCACCAGGGCGATCGAGCAGCACTATCGCGATCTGGGTCAGGTCGTGCCGGATGACTTCCTGCCGCGATTGAAGTCGCGCGTCTTGGAGACCTTTGCCGCCTCGCTCGAGCCGATCCCCGGGGCGGGGGCCGTGATCTCACGATTGACCGTGCCGTCCTGCGTCGCCTCGTCCAGCGACATCGACCGGGTCTCGCTCTCGCTCGACGTCACCGGCCTTCGGGCACATTTCGGCGACCATATCTACACCGCGCAGATGGTCAGGAACGGCAAGCCGGCGCCCGATCTGTTCCTCTACGCGGCCGACAAGATGGGCGCAGATCCCGCGCGCACGCTGGTGATCGAGGACAGCGTCAGCGGCGTGCAGGCGGGCAAGACGGCCGGCATGACCGTCTGGGGATTTGTCGGCGGCGGCCATTATCGCACCCGCGACGGCCGCGCTATATTGTCCGCTGCCGGAGCCGATCGGGTCTTCGCGCGCATGAGCGATTTCTGGGAGGCGTAGGCCCGCATGGCCGCCGAGAACGACAGATCGAGACTCGACGATGCCGCGCGTGCCGGCTGGCTCTATTTCATTGCCGGCCACACCCAGGACGAGATCGCCAAGATGCTCCAGGTCTCGCGCGCCTCGGCGCAGCGGCTGGTCTCGCTGTGCCTCGCCGAGCGGCTCATCACCTTCCGGCTCGAACATCCCATCGCCGCCTGCATGGAGCTGGCAGCGCGCCTGAAGGAGCGGTTCGACCTCGTCCATTGCGAGGTGGTGCCGGCCGATCCTGCGGCGCCGCAGGCGACCGCGGGCATTGCCGAGCGCTGCGCCAACCTGCTCGATTCCACACTGCGCTCGGAGACGCCCGTCATCGTGGCGCTCGGCACGGGGAGGGCGGTGCGCGCCGCGGTGGAGCGCGTCACGCCGATCGACCGCCCCAACCACCAGATCGTCTCGCTGGTCGGCAACATCTCCGCCGACGGCTCGGCGAGCTTCTACGACACCGTCGGCCGGCTCGCCGACCGCACCGGCGCGCGGCACTATCCGATGCCGCTGCCGTTCCTGATGTCGTCGGAGGACGAGCGCAACAAGATGGTGCGCATCGAGCCGATCGCCAAGGTGAAGGCGGTCGCGGCCAAGGCCGATTTGCGCCTCGTCGGCATCGGCCAGATGGACCAGAAGGCGCAGGTCCACATCGACGGCTTCGTCACCCGCGACGAGTTGTTCGAGATGATGCGGCAGGGGGCGATCGGCGAGATCACCGGTTGGGCTTATGACGCGAAAGGCCGCCTGCTCAAGGCCGGCACCAACAAGCGCCTCACCAGCATCCCGCCGGAAGTGCCGGCGAAGACCACGACGATCGGCGCCGCCGTCGGTGCCGCCAAGGTGCCGGCGATCGCGGCGGCGTTGAATGGCGGGCTGATCAACGGGCTGATCACGGACGAGGCGACCGCAAGGGCGATTCTGGAGCGGTAGGACGTTGGGGGCGACGGTCGACGTCGTCATGGCCGGGCTTGTCCCGGCCATCCACGTTCTTGGCACCGCTCGTGAAACTCTGGTGGATGCCCGGGACAAGCCCGGGCATGACGACCTCGTGTGTCCAATCAGCCCACCCTCCCGCACCGCAGCACTCATAAGTTGCGCAAACGCCCGCGCGCCTTCTTGACAAGCACTGTGCCTCAGTTGAACATACGCCCAACGCGTGGGCATATGCTCAAAAGCGCGAGTCCAAGGGAGGTCACCGTGAAACACGTCCTCGGCGCCGTCTGCGGCGCGTCTGTTCTGCTGGCCGTCCCCGCGATGGCCGAAACCACCCTGACGATCGCCACCGTCAACAACGGCGACATGATCCGCATGCAGGGGCTGACGGCTGAATTCACCAAGAAGAACCCCGACATCACCGTGAAATGGGTGACGCTGGAGGAGAACGTGCTGCGTCAGCGCGTCACCACCGACATCGCCACCAAGGGCGGCCAGTTCGACGTGCTCACCATCGGCACCTATGAGGTTCCGATCTGGGCCAAGAAGGGCTGGCTGGTGCCGCTCGCCAATCTCGGCGCCGACTACGACGTCGCCGACCTCTTGCCGAAGATCAGGGACGCGGTCTCGACCGACGGCAAGCTCTATGCCGCGCCGTTCTACGGCGAGAGCTCGATGGTGATGTATCGCACCGATCTGTTCGAGAAGGCCGGCCTGAAGATGCCGGAGAAGCCGAGCTGGGATTTTGTCATCGATGCCGCCAAGAAGCTTACGGACAAGAACGCCGGCACTTACGGCATCTGCCTGCGCGGCAAGGCCGGGTGGGGCGAGAACATGGCCTTCCTCTCGGCGATGGCCAATTCCTACGGCGCGCGCTGGTTCGACGAGAAGTGGGAGCCGCAGTTCAACACGCCGGAATGGAAGACGACACTCACCACCTATGTGAACCTGATGAAGGAAGCCGGCCCTCCCGGCGCGAGCTCGAACGGCTTCAACGAGAATCTGGCGCTGTTCAACGCCGGCAAATGCGCGATGTGGATCGACGCCACGGTCGCGGCGTCCTTCGTGACCAACCCGAAGGATTCCAAGGTCGCCGACAAGGTCGGCTTTGCGCTCGCGCCCAACACCGGGCTCGGCAAGAACGCCAACTGGCTGTGGGCTTGGAATCTCGCGATCCCCGCCGGCTCCAAGAAGACCGAAGCCGCCGAGAAGTTCATCGCCTGGGCGACCAGCAAGGACTACACCAAGCTGGTGGCATCAAAGGACGGCTGGGCCAACGTGCCGCCGGGCACGCGGACATCGCTCTATCAGAACGATGAGTATCTCAAGGTCGCGCCCTTCGCCAAGCTGACGCTGGCCTCGATCGACGCGGCCGATCCGAACAAGCCGACCGTGAAGCCGGTGCCTTATGTCGGTGTGCAATACGCCGCCATCCCCGAATTCCAGGGCATCGGCACGCAGGTGGGCCAGCAGTTCTCGGCCGCACTTGCGGGATCGACCTCCGTCGATGCGGCGCTCTCCGCCGCGCAGTCCGTGACCGAGCGCGAGATGAAGCGCGCCGGCTACATCAAGTGAACCCGAGCTCTCCCTGAGCTCAAACTTGCGGCCATCCATCCTTGCTGGATGGCCGCCTTCTTCCTCCGAGCGGAGAGCCAAGGATGGCAACCCGGCAGACGCAGCTTCTTGCGCGGTCGCTCCTGACCCCGGCCGTCGGGCTGCTCTTCATCTGGATGATCGTTCCGCTGGCGCTGACGATCTATTTCTCGACGCTGCATTACAGCCTGCTCGATCCCGGCTCCGAAGAATTCGTCGGGCTTGAAAACTTCCGTTACTTCCTCACCGACCCCGCCTTCCTTGCCTCGCTCCAGAACACGCTGGTGCTGGTCGGCTCCGTGCTGGCGCTGACCATCCTGCTCGGCATTCCCCTGGCGCTGCTGCTCGACCAGCCGGTGGTGGGGCGCAACTTCGTGCGGCTGATGGTGATCGCGCCGTTCTTCGTGATGCCGACGGTGAGCGCGCTGGTCTGGAAGAACCTGTTGATGCATCCGGTCTCCGGCCTGTTCGCATGGCTCGCCAAACTGGTCGGGCTGACGCCCGTCGACTGGTTCAACGACGTGCCGCTGTTCTCGGTGATCCTGATCGTCGCCTGGCAATGGCTGCCGTTCGCGACGCTGATCCTGCTGACCGCGCTGCAATCGCTCGACGAGGAGCAGAAGGAGGCGGCCGAGATGGACGGCGCCAGCGCCGTCTCGACCTTCATCTACATCACGCTGCCGCATCTGGCGCGGCCCATCACCGTGGTGATCCTGATCGAGACCATCTTCCTGCTGACCGTGTTCGCCGAGATCTTCGTCACCACGGGCGGCGGACCGGGCCTGCAAACCACCAACATCGCTTTCCTGATCTATTCGCAAGCGCTGATCCAGTTCGACGTCGGCAGTGCCTCGGCGGGCGGCCTTGTCGCGGTGGTGATCGCCAACATCGTCGCCTTCTTCCTCGTCCGCATCGTCGGCCGCAATCTGGAGGCCTGACATGGCACGCATCGCGACGAGGCAGCGCGTGGTCATCTCGACGATCGGGGCCTGGCTGTTCGGCTTCCTGATCTTCTTTCCGATCCTGTGGATGGTGCTCGCGAGCTTCAAGACCGAGCTCGAGGCCTTCGCCATCCCGCCGTCCTTCCTGTTCTTCCACTGGACCCTCGAGAACTATGTCACGGTGCAGGAGCGCAGCGACTATTTCCACCACGCGATGAACTCCGTCATCATCGCCGGCGGCTCGACCCTCATTGCACTGTTGATCGCCATTCCCGCAGCCTGGTCGATGGCGTTCGCGCCGACCAAGCGCACCAAGGACGTTCTGCTCTGGATGCTCTCGACCAAGATGATGCCGCCGGTCGGCGTGCTGGTGCCGATCTACTTGATCTACAAGACGTTCGGCCTGCTCGATTCCCGCATCGGCCTCGTCTTCATCCTCTGCCTCGGCAATCTGCCGATCGTCATCTGGATGCTCTTTACCTATTTCAAGGAGATCCCGCGCGACATCCTCGAAGCCGCGCGCATGGACGGTGCCACCATCGGCCGCGAGCTGGTCTATGTGCTGACGCCGATGGCGATCCCGGGCCTCGCGTCCACGCTGCTGCTCAACCTGATCCTGGCCTGGAACGAGGCGTTCTGGACGCTGAACCTGTCAACGTCCAACGCCGCGCCGCTCACCACGTTCATCGCCTCCTATTCCAGTCCGGAAGGGCTGTTCTGGGCGAAACTGTCGGCGGCCTCGACGCTGGCGATCGCGCCCATTCTCGTCCTCGGTTGGTTCAGCCAGAAGCAGCTCGTGCGCGGGCTCACCTTTGGCGCGGTGAAGTAAGGGGGCTGCCATGGGTCAGATCACACTTCAGGACGTGCAGAAATCCTTCGGCCCGGTGCACATCATCAAGGGCGCCGATCTCGATATCGCCGACGGCTCTTTCGTGGTGTTCGTCGGTCCCTCCGGCTGCGGCAAGACCACGCTGCTGCGGCTGATCGCGGGGCTCGAGGACGTCTCAGGCGGCAAGATCCTGATCGACGGCAAGAACGTCGTCGACACGCCGCCGGCCAAGCGCGGGCTGTCGATGGTGTTCCAGTCCTACGCGCTCTATCCGCATATGAGCGTG
>Ga0207426_1000403_pt1 | contig 72570 bp, 60 predicted proteins | sample AraplaMF_Cvi_mMS_FD_184265 | JGI IMG/M metagenome (GOLD analysis project Ga0207426, IMG submission 184265) | Arabidopsis root microbial communities from the University of North Carolina, USA - plate scrape MF_Cvi_mMS (SPAdes) (version 2) | ecosystem: Host-associated > Plants > Roots > Endosphere...
CGATATGTATGATAATGCATGGAGCGACTACTCCTATGCACATCGCATGGCGCAGTATTTTGTACTGAACTTCGACTACTACGGCAACCAGTCCTACGCCTGGGGCGCGGGTAGTTTCGACAGATATGTTACACTCCGTAATGTGGACCGTCTTGAAATTGAAGCCGATAAACAAGGCGCCAACCTGGTAACCGCCAACTATAAAGCGATCGCCAAATTCATGCGGGCATGGGCTTACAGCCGTATGGCCTCCCAAATGGGCGATATACCGCTGAGCAATGCCATCAACGCTTCCAAAGGCGTGTACTATCCTACATACGACAAGCAGAAAGATGTGTTTAAACAATGCCTGCAATGGCTGGAAGAATCGAACACCCAGCTCGACAGCATCATTAAAGTAAACCCCGCTACCAGTGTGGAAGGCGATATATTTTTTGGCGGCGATATCAACAAGTGGAGAAAAGCGGTAAATGCTTTATCGCTCAGGATATTAATTGCACTGAGCAAAAAAGATGGCGACGCAGAACTGAATATTAAAGCAAGGTTTAACGCCATTGTCAGCAATCCCGCTAAATACCCGCTGATGACGGAGAACAGCGATAATCTCCAGATGACCTATAACAGCAGTGATAAGAGTAACAATTTTCCGCTTTTCCCTACCGGTGGCCTGTTTTATGTAAACAGGGCGCCGCTTTGCGCTACCTGGCTCGATTTACTGACAGCAGTAAAAGATGCGCGCGTATTTAAAATCGCGCAGCCGGCATCGGGGATACCGGATAATCCGCTGGATCCTTTTGCACGCTATAAAGGCGCTAAAACGGGCGACATACAAAGCGTTGTACAGGATCAGACCAACCAGGGGAAATTTGCCAGTCTGAACCAGGCCTACTGGCTGAAAGATGCCAGTGGTATACCCTGTATCCAGTTGGGCGCCAGCGAAACCTTTTTTAACATCGCTGAAGGCATTAACCGGGGCTGGACTACCGGGGATGCGGCGGCAGCCTACAAAAATGGTATTGAGCTCTCTGCCGCATTTTATGGTGTAACGGAAGATCCGCTCTTCTGGACACAACCCGAAGTGGCTTACCAGGGAAACAACGCTGCCGGTTTGAAACAAATCCTTACCCAAAAGTATGTGGCCTTCTTTGGCAATTCTGGTTACGAAGCGTATTACAACTATCGCAGAACAGGAGTGCCGGTGTTTAATATCGGTCCTTCCAATGAAAATGGTGGCCTGATACCGGTACGTTTTTCTTACCCGCAATCGGAATATACCAACAACGGCGCAAACGTGAAATCTGCTGTTCAAAGCCAGTTTGGTGGCGCAGATACACGTAATGATGTAATGTGGTTGTTAAAATAGCTTTTTGTAAAAGGCGCCGGCCCGGCCGGCGCTTAACTTTCTTTATAACATAAAAAAAACAGTGATGAGTAGTATTTCAACGCAGGCGTTTTCGGCAAATGGTATCCAGTACAAACCGGCTGCAAAACCTATTGTAGTGATTTGTATTGATGGTTCGGCAGATGAATACCTGGATACCACGATGGCATTTGACCGTATGCCCAATCTTAAGAAAATGGCTGCAGGCGGTTATCGTGGTATGGTGCGTGGCGCATTACCTTCTTTTACCAATGTTAATAACTCTTCTATTGTAACCGGCGTAACGCCTGCGGTACATGGTATCAGCGGCAACTTCTTTTATGATGCTGCGAAAGACCAGGAAGTAATGATGAACTCAGCAGAATACCTGCGAGCAGAAACATTGCTGGCAGCCGCTGCCAAGGCAGGCAGAAAAGTGGCAGTGGTAACAGCGAAAGAAAAGCTGCGCGATATTCTTTCCCATAAAATGACAGGTATCGCCATTTCTGCTGAAAAGGCCAACCAGGCAAAGAAGGAAACACATGGCGTAGATGGTGTGGAAGCTATCGTAGGACATCCTACACCGGCTATTTACAGTGCAGATGCCAGCCTGTTCGTACTTCGTGCAGGCGTTGCATTTATTGAGAATGGCCTGGCGGACTTCCTGTACTTGTCGCTCACCGATTATATGCAGCATACCTATGCACCTGATGCTGAAGCCTCCCTGGCCTTCTACGAAGCTATGGATGCGGAAATAGGAAAGCTCCTGCAGCTTGGTGCTATTGTTGGCGCTACCGCCGATCATGGGATGAATGCCAAAGTGAAGGCAGATGGTACGCCAAACGTATTGTTTGTGGAAGATATGTTGTCAGAGAAATTCGGCGAAAATGGGTTCCGCGTTATTTGTCCTATTACTGATCCATATGTTAAGCATCACGGCGCATTAGGATCCTATGTGGTAGTACACGTAAATGATAAATCAAAGATCAACGAAATAAAAAACTGGCTGGCTATACAACCGGGCATCACGGAAGTATACGATAAAGCCACTGCTGTGCATGTACTGGAACAACCGGAAGATCGTATAGGCGACCTCGTGGTATTGTCCGGAAGAGATGTGGTAGTAGGCCGCCGCCCGCAATACCACGACCTTTCGGCATTAGATGGTACCCTACGCTCCCATGGCGGACGGTACGAAGAAATGGTGCCCATGGTTATTTCACATCCGTTAAATGAAGCATACACCATGAAAGCTGCCGGGGATCCCAGGAACTTCGACATCTTCGATTTTACGGTAAACGGAACCACACGTTAACCCCCCGGCATACGCCGGCATTGTATAAAAGAGTCGAAGGCATACTGACACCCACCGGTGCAGGATGACATTTATCAACAGCAAATAACAACTTATTATGAGCGAGCCTCTGATCCCCGTAACCCGGGAAAAAGTCAGCACACAGCATAGCACATCTGTTATCGCGCTTTCCTGTTATGTTGCGGGAAAGCCTATCGCATCAGATAACCTATTGGAAGTCCGCAGTCCCTATGATAATCGTTTAGTCGGTACCGTAACCCTGGCAGGCGCAACACATGCCGAACAGGCTATTGCAGCAGCACTGAAAGGCGGTCCTAAATTAACCCGGTACGAACGCTACCAGATCCTGGAAAAAACAAAACAACTGCTCACCGAACGCAAGGAAGAATTTGCACAGGTGATCAGCGCCGAATCCGGTCTTGCTATCAGGGAAGCCCGGTACGAAACCGGCAGAGCCCATGACGTGCTGATGTTCGCGGCCATCGAATCATTAAAGGACGATGGGCAGATTTTCTCCTGCGACATTTCCCCCAGTGGAAAAGCCCGGAAGATTTTCACTCTCCGGGAACCCTTGTCACTGGCAGTTTGTATCACGCCGTTTAATCACCCGCTTAACCAGGTGATCCACAAAATAGCACCGGCTATTGCCGTTGGTACACCGGTGATCCTGAAGCCATCAGAGAAAACGCCGCTTACCGCCATCAAACTGGTGGAACTGTTATACGAAGCAGGGCTGCCTCACTATATGCTGAGCGTATTATTAGGCCCTACCAAAGAAATAGCAGAGCCGCTGGTAAAAGACAACCGGGTGGAAATAGTATCCTTCACCGGTAGCGTAGCTGTTGGTAAACATATTGCTGCCACCGCCGGATATAAGAAAGTGATCCTGGAACTGGGAGGCAATGATCCATTGATCATCATGGAAGATGCAGACCTCGATAAAGCCGTGTTCCTGGCGGCAGAAGGCGCTTTCCGCAACAGCGGACAACGTTGCACCGCCGTGAAAAGGATACTGGTGCACGAAAAAATAAAGGATGCCTTTGTGGAGAAATTTGTTGCCAAAGCGAAAGAATATACCTGTGGCAACCCTGCTGATGAAAACACCAAAGTAGGTACTGTAATAGATGAAGCTGCCGCTATTTACCTGGAAACAGTAGTCAACAAAGCGGTGGAGCAGGGCGCCAGAATAGTGCTGGACGGAAAAAGAAGGGGCGCGTTGCTGGAGCCGATCGTGATCGTTGATGTGCCAAGAAATGCGGAGATGGTAGTACATGAATCATTTGGCCCGCTGGCGCCGGTATTGACATTCAAAGATATTGATGATGCCATTGCCCTGAGCAATTCCACGGCTTACGGCTTATCCAGTGGTATCGTTACCAATAACATGGAGTATGCGCTCCGCTTTGTAAAGGAATTGAAAGTGGGAACGGTGAATATTAATGAGGTACCAGGCTATCGCATCGAAAGCTCTCCTTTTGGCGGGATCAAAGATTCCGGATTAGGTGTAAAAGAGGGTGTGATCGAAGCCATGAAGTGTTTCACGTTTGTGAAAACATTTTCCATGCCCTGGTAACAGGTACGATAGTAAATCGATTGATATGACGCTCCGGGATATTTTTCCTTACGGAGCCTTTTATGTGCCGGCGGAAGAACAGAACAGAGGCAGATTGCTGCACCATCCATAAAAAATTACTAAAAATAATTTGAGATGAAATCAAGAGCGAGTGCATTAGTCAACCAGCTTAGCAGTTCAAAGTCATTCTTTATTGCATGGTCTATGATAGCGGCCTTTGGCGCTTATTTCTGTATGTATGCCTTTCGCAAGCCTTTTACAGCAGGTACTTACAGCGGGTATCATTTCCTGGAGATGGACTACAAAGCTGTTCTGATCGTTGCACAGGCGTTGGGGTATATGTCTTCCAAATTTATCGGCATTAAAATCATTTCGGAGTTAAAGCCACAAAATCGTCAGCGGCTCATCATTGGCTTAATCCTTTTTGCCGAGGTTAGCCTGTTGTTTTTTGGACTTTTATCTCCGCCCTATAATTTTATTTTTCTTTTCTTTAATGGTTTGCCATTGGGAATGGTATGGGGTATTGTTTTCAGTTACCTGGAAGGACGGCGTTTTACCGAGGTACTGGGTATGGGATTGAGTATTAGCCTGATCGTATCTTCCGGCATCTTAAAAACAGTATACTTTACTATCCATGGCTGGTTACCGGCTATTTCAGAAGCCTGGCTGCCCTTTTGTATCGGCCTGTTATTTCTACCCTTATTTCTTTTTTTCTCCTGGATGTTGTCGGTGATCCCGGCGCCAACGGAAACGGATAAGTTGTTGCGTACCGAACGGGTTCCTATGACAGGCGCGGATAAAAGAAATGTGTTGAAAGAAGTGGGTGGCGGCGTGGTTTGTTTTGTACTGATGTACATATTCCTGGCCACCATGCGCGATTTTCGGGATAATTTTTCGGTAGAGATATGGAATGAAATACAGCCCTCATGGGATAAGACTGTGTTTTCAAAAACAGAAATGATCAGTGGCCTGGTGGTATTAATATCAGTTGGCTGCTTATCGCTGGTAAGGAATAATATCAAGGGATTTTGGGCTACCCAATGGCTGATAACCTTTGGTGTGTTGCTTTGTGGCGGCAGTACCCTGCTTTTCCAATTGCATCAGCTGGCCCCGTTCTGGTGGATGCTGTTTACGGGAATGGGATTATTCCTGGCTTATATTCCCATACAGGTGGCGGTTTTTGAGCGCATGATCGCTTTATTTAAACTAAAAGCCAATGCAGGATTTTTTATTTATATCTGCGATTCACTGGGCTACCTGGGCAGTGTAGCGCTGCTGTTGTACAAAGAATTTTTTATGAAAGAAATGCGCTGGTCAAAGGTATTGATGAATTTCAGTTACCTGCTCACGCTGACCTGTATCATGCTGTTGCTGTTTGCAGCCTTGTTTTTTAGCCGGAAGCTTGGTGTTAAAAGTAAGGTGGTAAAAAGTTTACAGCAACTTCAAACTTTAAATTAATGAACATGAATCAGAAGAAATTATTGTTTACACCTGGTCCGCTTTCCACTTCCCTCACGGTGAAACAGGCGATGTTGCAGGATATGGGGTCGAGGGACCATGAATTTGTAAATGCAGTGAAACAGATACGGAGTGAATTATTAGCGCTGGCGCACGTTACAAAGGAAGAAGGATATGAAACGGTATTAATACAAGGCTCCGGCACTTTCGGAGTGGAAAGTGTGATCAGCAGCGTAGTGGGTAAAAACGATTACCTGCTGATCCTGGCAAATGGCGCCTATGGAGAGCGCATTGCAAAAATGGCAGGGATTCACCAGCTGCGTCACGAGGTGGTAAGATTTGCGGAAAATGAAGTAGTGACGCCGGCTGCAACAGAAGCTGTATTGGCTGCGCATCCGGATATTACGCATGTAGCCTGTATCCATAGTGAAACCACTACCGGTTTGTTTAATCCCATCACCGATATTGGCGCTGTTTGTAAAAAATACGGAAAGGTATTTATCGTAGATGCGATGAGTAGCTTTGGCGGTGTGCAAATGGATATGAAGGAAATGCAGATAGATTTCCTGGTGTCATCGTCCAATAAATGTATTGAAGGAGTACCGGGCTTTGCTTTTGCCATCTGCAAAAAAAGTGAATTGGAAAAAGCAAAAGGTCAGGCAAGAAGTTTGAGTCTTGACCTTTATGAGCAATGGGCAGGTTTGGAAGGTAATGGACAGTTCCGGTTTACACCGCCTACACTGAGTTTGATGGCGTTCCGGCAGGCAATGGAAGAACTGGCGGAAGAAGGTGGCATTGAAGTCCGGGAAAAAAGATACAAAACCAATAAGGCCGTGTTGGATCAGGGCATGACTGCACTTGGCTTCAAACAGTATTTGCAGCCGGCTATACAGGGACATATCATTTCGTCTTTTCTGTACCCGGAAGATCCGGCGTTTAATTTTGAACGTTTCTACGAGAAGCTGAATAGCCGCGGCTTTATCATTTATCCCGGTAAGCTGGGTAAAGCCAATGCTTTCCGGATTGGTAATATCGGGCAAATATTTCCGGAAGATGTGAAAGCACTGGTAGCTGCTATAAAAGAAGTAATGGAAGAAGAACAGGTGACAAATACGGTGGCAGCCACCAGCAGATAAGTAAGTTACCCTGTTTGGTTGTATGCCGCAATTGAACAGGGTATCTTATATTTGTACAGGCATCCTCTAAAAGTCTGCACCTGTATGCTGTTCAAACAAATACATCTTGACGGAATTAAAACAGGAGAAATTTCGCTCGCTTTCCGCAAATGGAAGAAACTATCCGTGAACGCAGACAGCCAGGTGAAAACAGCCATAGGTGTTGTTCAGATTGGCCGGGTAGAAAAGGTGGAACTGGCAGATATTACCCGGAAAGACGCTAACGCTGCAGGATATGCCCAACCGGAGGAACTCCGCAAATTACTTGATGCTATTCCCGAAGGAGATATTTACAAAATTGCTGTCAGTTATCATGCTGAAGATCCCCGCATTGCATTGCGCGGGCAGGTGCTATTATCTGATGAGGCGTTTGAGCTGTTAACTAAACAACTGGCCCGGTTAGACCAGTACAGCAAAGAAGGCAAATGGACGATTAACATCTTAACAACTATCCGTGATCATCCAAAGCTAAGCGCCGCAGACATCGCCGCTAAAACCGGCAGGGAAAAGCAATGGTTGAAGCTGAATATCCGGAAATTAAAGAACCTGGGTTTGACGATCAGTCACGATACCGGCTATACGCTTTCTCCATTGGGCGCGCTTTTTCTTAATCGCCGCCAGGTATAATCATTATTTATCCGGTCATTGTTTGAATACCGGTACTTTCTCTTTACGCACCAATACTTCCCTTTCAGGACCGCGTTAGCCTAAGGGCTATCTGTTTTATCTTTCAATGTAAGTGCCAGGCGTATATCCGCCAGCGTTACTTTCTGATGAAGATGTTGTTTAAGAAATATCCGGCAGGAGGTTTTTTCGCCTGGTGGCTTTGTGCGCTTCGTCTTCAATGATCACAAACCAGGGCTGCAAACCTCAGGGATAATGACCGCCTGTCTTTTAAAGAGAGTCCCTTTTTAATTGCCATATCCTGCTATAGAAATGTATAGACATGTAAAAACACGATCGCCTGATCCATTCTTTATATGGTAAGTATTAGGGTTTAATGTATGCACATTTGTTCTCACGTACATTATGTTGGTGTATATATATAGTTGTCAACATTTATACATATATTATATAAATATATTTGTTAATGAAGTGATAAAATTTTCTTTTCTGAATTATTACATGTATATATGTACATACAAACCAAAATTCTATATGCCCTAATTGATTGTTGTTTCTCTTTCCGCCTAACCAATTATTTTATTAAACCAAAATCACTATGTGTAGAAGATTTTTTACAATCCTCAGGGGGAGGTACCTCTGTTATCTATTACTATTCTTTGTGTTTTCGGCTTTTGAATCGGCCGCTCAATCAACCACCAACATCACTGGTAAAGTAATCGACGTAAAAGGCGGGCCATTGCCCGGAGTAAATGTTATTCTGAAGGGTAGTCCTACTATTGGCACTACTACTGATGCAGAAGGAAAATTTGCTATTAAATTACCGAATGGCCAGGGATCACTTTTGTTTTCATTTTTGGGCTATCAGAAAGAAGAAACGCCCATTGCAGGCCGCAAGGTTATTGATGTAGTATTAAAGGAGAATGATAATGCCTTGAATGAGGTGGTTATTGTGGCCTTTGGAGAACAAAAAAAGGAAAGTATGGTGAGTGCTATTACCACCATTAATCCTAAAGAGTTAAAAGGCCCCACCAGTAACCTGACCACTATGTTGGCCGGACGTTTGGCAGGAATAGTGGCCTATCAAAGAAGCGGAGAACCAGGGAAAGACAATGCGCAGTTTTTCATCAGGGGAGTTGCTTCTTTCGGATCAGGCAAAATAGACCCTTTAATACTGATAGACGGGATGGAATCTACAGCTGTTGACCTTGCACGATTACAGCCTGATGATATTTCCGGCTTTTCAGTTTTAAAGGATGCTTCCGCATCATCAATTTATGGTGCCAGGGGAGCTAATGGTGTGGTGCTTGTGACCACCAAATCCGGTTTGGAAGGAAAGTTGAGAACTAACTTCAGGGCCGAAAGTTCCGTTTCCTCTAATACGCAGAATTTCCAGCTGGCGGACAATATTACCTATATGAAACTGGCAAATGAAGCTGTATTAACCCGAAACTCACTGGGAGCGCTGCCTTATTCACAAACCAAGATTGACCGCACAGCCGCAGGCGCCAATCCAATATTATATCCCAATAACGACTGGATGAAATTATTGATAAAGGATAATACTTTAAACCAGCGGTTTAATATGAACATGAGTGGAGGAGGTAAAGTTGCCCAGTATTATATTGCCGGCACCTACAATATCGATAATGGAGTATTAAAAAATGAAAACCTGAACCGATATGATAATAATATCAAATTGAAGACCTACCAGGTACGTTCAAATGTGAATGTTAAATTAACGCCAACCACCGAAGGCATTGTAAGAACTTCCGGCAGTTTTGATGACTATCACGGACCGATAGGTGGTGGGGCAGGAATTTTTTCACAGGCGCTATCGTCCAATCCTGTATTATTTCCTGCTACGTATCCCGCATCAGCATTACCAAATGTAAAGCACCCCCTTTTTGGTAATTCAGCTATAAGGGGAACAGGGCCATCGCAGGTTTTCTACAATAACCCGTATGCCAATATGGTGTCCGGCTTTCAGCAATACAATACTTCAACATTAAATGTACAACTTGAAATAAAACAGGACTTTGGCTTTATTACTGAAGGGCTCACAGCCCGGGTCATGGGCTATACTCAAAGGTATTCTTATTTCGATTTGAGCAGGCAGTATCATCCTTTCTTTTATTCAGCTTCTCCAGTCGATTCCAAAGGGGAAGATTATCATTTATTCCTGTTAAATGAGCTAACTGCTACAGAATACCTGGATTATTCGCCGGGTAAGAAAACGGTTAATACTACAACCTATATGGAAGCCCAGGTAAACTACAACAGGACCTTTCGTGAAAAACATGCTATCGGGGGCTTACTGGTTACCATATTACGTAATTACCTAGATGGAAATGCAAACGATCTTCAATCCTCTCTTCCTTTCAGAAACCAGGGACTTTCCGGAAGGTTTACCTATGGTTATGACAACCGGTACCTTTTTGAAACAACATTTGGGTATAATGGTTCGGAGCGTTTTGCTAAAAACCAGCGATACGGATTTTTCCCGTCTGTTGGTGTAGCCTGGAACGTATCTAACGAGAAATTTTTTGAGCCAATAAAATCTACCGTTTCTAATTTAAAGTTTAGGGCTACTTATGGCTTAGTGGGTAACGACCAGATTGGAGATCCCAAAGATCGTTTCTTCTATTTGTCCAATGTCAATTTAAATAGCGGCTCAGGAGGCGGCTTCGGTACAGATTATTCCTACTCCAGGCCAGGCGTTTCCATCTCCAGGTATCCAAATGAAAGAATTACCTGGGAAAAAGCCCAAACCATAAACCTGGGAATGGATCTGACCTTGTTTGGTAGTTTAAACCTGAGTGTGGAGGCTTACAAGCAGCACCGGAGTAATATTTTAATGAGCAGGAGTTACATTCCGAGCACCATGGGGCTTGCTGCAAATATTCAGGCCAACGTAGGCGAAGCAGAATCAAAGGGTGTTGATATTACGCTGGATTACAAGAAAACTTTTGGAAACATATGGCTTCAGGGAAGGGGAACATTTACTTATGCCACCAGTAAATTACTGGTTAATGAAGAGCCGGATTATGGCAAAGATCTATCCTACCTCTATAAAGTTGGCAACTCTCTCGGTCAGAATTTTGGGTATATAGCTGAAAGATTGTTTGTTGATGATGAGGAGGTGAAAAATTCTCCCAGGCAAAATTTTGGTGAAGTCAGAGGTGGTGATATTAAATACAGGGATATCAATGGTGATGGCCAGATCAGCACACTGGACATCGTTCCTTTAGGTTTGCCTAAAACACCAGAGATTCTATACGGTTGTATGTTGTCTGTTGGGTATAAAAATTTCGACCTTGGCGGATTCTTCCAGGGCTCTGCCCGTTCTTCGTTCTGGATTAGCCCCGAAAAAATTACACCGTTTGTTATAGGCGGAGAATCCGGAAATCTTCAGAATGGACTTTTGAAAGCTATTGCCGATAGTCATTGGTCTGAAGACAATAGAAACATGCAGGCATTTTGGCCGCGCTTAAGCTCCAATGTTAATACAAACAATACACAGGTCTCTAACTGGTGGATGCGAAATGGTTCCTTTTTAAGATTAAAGACCTTGGAACTGGGCTATAATTTTTCAGGGAAATCAATCCGCAGACTTGGTATCGGCTCCATTAGGGCTTATGCCAATGGCAGCAATTTGTTTGTTAAAAGCAGCTTCAAATTATGGGATCCTGAACAGGGGGATAACGGATTAGGCTATCCTGTTCAAAAGGTGTACAATTTTGGGGTTAACGTTCAGTTCTAAATTTAAATTGAAAAACGAGATGAAACTAAATAATACTGCTTATCTGATGTTATCAGCTTTCGTATTGACGATGGTAATATCATCCTGTAAAAAAAGTTTCCTGGATATAGTTCCGGATAATGTGGCTACACTTGAAAATGCTTTTGCCAATCGCAATGAAGCAGAAAAATTTTTGTTTACCTGTTACAGTGCGTTACCAAATGATGCGAGTCCTGACTTTAACCCGGGCATAAATACAGGGGATGAATTTTGGGTTTATTGGCCGGTTCAAACTGGTGATTATGCTTCTTTAGACCCTTTTAATATTGCACGGGGCTTTCAAAATAAAGTGAGTCCGGGTATGAATTATTGGGATGGGTTTGGTGGAAAGTCTATCTGGCAAGGCATTCGTAACTGCAATATATTCCTGGAAAGTATTGATAAGGCTATCGATTTAGAACCTTATATGAAAGAGCGCTGGGTAGCCGAAGTGAAGTTTCTGAAAGCTTATCTGCATTGGTATTTGTTCAGGATGTATGGTCCTATTCCCATAGTTGACAAGAACCTGCCCATTTCCGCTTCAGCAGAAGAAGTAAAGGTAAGCAGGCAGCCGGTTGATTCCGTGGTAAATTATATTTCAAATTTATTGGATGAAGCGACGGCTGGAACAAATACGGGTCTGCCGGATAAGATCACGGACTTAAGTACTGAATTGGGCCGGGTTACTAAACCCGCTGCACTGGCCATTAAAGCAAGGTTGCTGGTAACCGCCGCCAGTCCCTTATTTAACGGGAATACAGATTTCAGCAGTCTGAAAAATAAGGATGGGAAGCCATTGTTCAATCCTACTTTTGATGTAAAGAAATGGCAACGGGCCGCTATCGCCTGTAAAACAGCCATTGATGCCGCAGAAGGTGCAGGAGCTGCTTTGTATAAATTTATTCCAACCTTTCAGGTACTTGATGATGATACAAAACTGGAGATGACTATCAGGAACTCGGTATGTGAAAAATGGAACAGGGAATTAATATTTGGTAGCACTGCGTCAACAAGGAGCATACAAATGACGGCCTCTCCGAATTTCGATCCCAATAATTTCAATAACAGTTTAAGAGGACAATTGGCGCCTACACTAAAGATGGCCGAATTATTTTATACCAAAAATGGTGTGCCTATTACTGAAGATCCTACCTGGGATTATGCCAATCGTTTCAATTTGAGGGCAACTACGGCTACTGACAAAGGGCTGCAGAGTGGATACACAACTGTAGGACTGCATTTTGACAGAGAACCCCGTTTTTATGCGGATCTGGCGTTTGACGGATCAAAGTTGTTTATGCAGAACGGCAATTTTAATATCCAGAGTAAACTGGAACAAATTTCCGGAATGAAACAAACCCTTTACTATTCAGTAACCGGTTATTATACAAAAAAACTGATTAACTGGAACCTGGTAGTTGCCGGAGGAACAACCACGGAGAATTATCCATGGCCGATCATGAGGCTGGGAGATCTCTACCTGCTGTATGCAGAAGCATTAAACGAATCCGGCGATCTTACTACACCACTGACCTATCTTAACAAAATCAGAGCCAGGGCTGGTTTGCAATCGGTAGAGTTTTCATGGACCAATTTCTCAACGAATCCTCAAAAGTATACCAATCAAATGGGGTTAAGAGATATCATACAACAGGAACGTTTAATTGAAATGGCATTTGAGGGTAGTCGTTTCTGGGATTTAAGACGGTGGAAGAAGGCTGCAAACGTATTGAATCAGCCAATTTATGGCTGGAACGTTGCCTCAAAAAGTTATGCTGATTATAATACGAAAGTACTGTTGTATAATCAAACCTTTAATGCTCCAAGAGATTACCTGTGGCCGATAAAAGAAAGCAATTTAATTGTGAACCCCAACCTGGTACAAAATACGGGCTGGTAGTTGATCATACACTGTTAGTACTTTATCAGTTAAACTTTAAACCTAATTACATGAAACGATTAATAAATAGATGGTGCATCGGGATGTTGATGGTAATAGCTGCACAAGCCTGTAAACAATCCGAAATAATTCCAACAGTAAATGATGGAGTAGCACCCGGGCCGATAAAAGAGGTAACGGTAGAAAACCTTAACGGCGCGGCAAAATTAAAGTATACGCTTCCTTCAGACCCTGATATACTGTATGTAAAAGCAGTATACACCACTAAACAGGGGGTGGAAAGGGAAACTAAGGTAAGTTACTACAACAATAGCATCACTGTTACCGGCTTTGGAGATACCGATGCGTACGTTGTAAAACTGTACGCTGTAGACAAGGGTGGAAATGTGTCGCAGCCGGTATCGGTTACTGTTAATCCATTAACCCCGGCCTTCAAACTTGTACGGAACAGCCTGAAGGCGGTAGCTAATTTTGGCGGTATTGATGTTACTTATCAAAACCTTGATGGAGCGGATATTGCATTGGTAGTTTTGATGAACAATGAATTGGGCGATTTTGCCCCTGTTAATACCTCGTACACCAATTTAAAGCAGGGTACATTTATTACAAGAGACCTGAAAGCAGTTGAAACAGAGTTCGGGGTTTACGTGCGGGACAGATGGGGCAACATTTCTGACACTTTGAAAGTAACCCTTACTCCTATATTCGAGGTGAAGTTAGACCGGAAATTGATGAAACAATTGATATTGCCAACAAATACTGACGCACCTCTGGGCTATGGCGGATCTGTAGCCGGCCTCTTTGACGGGGGGGTAACTGATGGCGGAATGTACCATACGGGCGATGGCGGCACAATGCCTAAATGGTTTACTTATGACATGGGCGTAACCGCTAAACTAAGCCGCATGGCCTGGTTCATGAGACCTGGTTTTTTTTATGACCTGCATAGTCCAAGAAAAGTGGAGATATGGGGTTCAAACAACCCTGATCCGGATGGAAGTTTTACCGGTTGGACGCTATTGACCGCGCATGAGCAGATCAAACCTTCAGGTTTACCAAACAAACAATTAACACAGGCTGACAATGATGCCGCTGCAGCAGGTGAAACCATTACTTTTCCATTGGATGCTCCTGCCGTGCGGTACATCAGGTTTAAAACCCTGAGCAATTGGTCTAATGGAACGTACGTACAAATTTATGAGATCTATATGTGGGGTAATCCACAGTAATTGAGTTTAACCGAATAATAATTAGTTAATAAATACATCATGGAAAAGATAAAATATTTGATTTATCCTTTTCTTATTGTTGCAGGATTGTGTATACTTTCTTGTACAAAAGAAGACGATTATAAGAAATTTGCAAAGGATGGAGAACGTTCTTACCCGGGAAGGGCAGATACCGTAATTGCCCAGGCAGGAAATAAGCGGATTCAGTTAAGGGTTGTATTAGGCCCGGACCCATTAATAACAAAGATAAAGACGTATTGGAACAGTGGGGCGGACTCCGTGGAGATTCCCGTAATCAGAACGAACGGTGATACCGTGAACGTCATTATTGATAAGCATCTGAACGAAGGCACGAATAATTTTGAAGTGTATACCTATAACAGTAAGGGTGATAGATCTGTGGTAGAAAATGCATCGGGAAATATGTATGGCGATAACTACATGAGCACAGTAGTAAACAGGTTAATCAGTTCTGTTCAGCAAACCGGTCAGGGGGCTACTATTAACTGGAGTGCTGCTGTAACGGGTGAACGACGTATAGAAGTAAATTATACCGATGAAACCGGAGCGGCTCAGTCGCTTATTGTTCTACCTACGGAAACCGCAACGCAGATAACCAGTTATAAATTAGGAACAGAGATTTCGTATCGTTCCATATATGCTCCGGAGCCGAATGCTTTTGATCTGTTCTCTGTTGCTCCTAGCAAGGTAGCTATTTATACTGCCACTTCAACAGGTTACTTCTATCATCCCAGCAGCCCAAGAGCACTTAACAGTACGAAAGTTATGGTTACAAGTGGTACAAATGGTATACTTGTAGACCTTGGCGATTTAGGCGGCAGCGGTTACAAAGCTTTGATCACTGTTAACCAGGATAATACGTTAACTATTACAGCTGCTCCGGGGGCCGGAGGAGCACCGTATATGATGTTCACTTCAGGCTTGCCTGCACCGTATACAGCTGCATGGTCGGAGTCGGCTTCGTGTAATAACACTTATGATCCGGCTACCAAAACGTATAAGGTCAGATATGGTTACGGTGCGGTGGGTGCATATCGTGTTACGGAAGAATTTCTTGTACGAAACTAATTTCCGGCGCTGACCTTAAAGGCTGTTGCCTCGAAATTTAACCTCCATCAGGGGTGTCTCTTACTTTGAGACACCCCTGATTGTATTATAAGGCTATTTCAAACAAGCTGGAAGTCCCACCCTTGTAATGCGCCGGTAATTCGGGCGTATCTTCGGTGGCAACAATGCCAAGGTAGTTAAATCCACAGCTCACATAATAACTATTGAGTTTATCGTTTCCGCTGCCGGTGTCCATCCTGATGAATTCCTTTCCATTATTGGCGGCGTATGTTCTGGCCCATTCCACAATATTTTTCACATAGCCATTCCCCCTGAAATCGGGATGGGTGGCGATGCGGTGAATATAGATGGATGGATCTTTATCCTTCTCCTGCCAGATATAGGGGTCTTCAAATGCAATGGAGAAAACGCATACGATCTGGTTGCCGGCTACAATTTTCCATAGTCTTTTCTCCTGTATTTCTTCTTCTATCAGCCTGCGGTCAAATCCCAGCCAATGTTTCTGGGCAACCTTTTTCTGAAGAATGGTGCCGGCGTCGTACAAACTGAATATGATGCCGATGTCTGCTGGTGTTCCGTTGATGATCTGCATGATAAGATATGAATTTAGCGAGTGTAAAATTCACTCATTAACAGCAAATAAAACAGATTCAGTTTTGTTTATTTTTACCAGATCAGATTTGTTTTTAGTCTTTATGGGAGCTGGTTCGTATAATATATCTATCTTCATAATGTTATAAAGACTAACAGATGAAACTAACGATAACAGGATACTCAAACCTGAACAGGCAGGCCTGCCCGCCGCAGCGTTAAAACAAATTATCATGGAACGGGAAAGGAAAGCACTACCATGGAAGTAAGAACCAACCTGGTGAGCTATTCCGGCGATACGCCAGTAGAGGATATGCAACGCTGGGATCAGACCGGTGTACTGATACATGAAGCTACTTTCCTGGGCAGCGAAGGTGGAGTGAAATCCGCAGCGCATAAAAATAAACACAGTAAGCAGGAAGAAGTGATGGAGATGGTGAGCCATATTGCAGTAGAACAGCTGATCCTCGGACATTTTTCATCGCGATATGCGGCGGAAACAATTGATCGCAGTATTAAAGACCTGTGTGATAAATATGCGATTAATATCCCGGTGTTCCGTTTGTTACCCGGACTAACGGTAAAGGATATATTATCTGGTACACCGGTGAATCAATAAAAAGGCAGTATTCCGGGAGCTTCTTTCAATGATGACCGCTCGTATATGCCGTTAACAAAAAAAAATTCTGCTAAGTATTTGTTTTTGTAGAAATTTATTTCCTACATTTGCATCCCGCTACACAGAAGTCGGAGACGGGGCGTAGCGTAGCCCGGTATCGCGCCTGCTTTGGGAGCAGGAGGTCGCAGGTTCGAATCCTGCCGCCCCGACTGGAAAAGAAGCCTACTCGTTTTTCGGGTAGGTTTTTTTGCGTATATAAAAAATTGTTTGTTATGCCCAGTTTTGTTTATATCCGCCGGAGAGGTTTGATGACAATATATTGATCCGGTGGCAAAATGGAAGGATTGCTTATCCTGTTTATCTGATGTATTACCAGGTGGCTAAGTATAAGTTCAAGTGCGAGGATATGACGTTACCAAAAATGATTAAATTAAAGGGTCAAAATTATTTATTCACCTACAGACACGGACTTTTTTTAATCGAATAGCGTAATTGATAAAAGAAAGAGAATTATGGAAACTTTAGCAATAATGACTCGTGCCACCTTTGGGCTCATTGATAGAGGGCTTTACCGCTTCTGCTGCACATTTCCCAAAAGCCAAGGTTGCATAATCAACAATATAAAATGGAACATAAAAAATTAATCAGGTTTGTTGAAGGAAATGTGCCTGTTGACAGACTTGATATTGGTCTTATTGAAAATTATTTTGAACCGGTTACGGTTAAGAAGAATGTACTGTTAGAAAGAGAAAATAAAATTGCTAACCATCTATATTTTATCAATTCGGGCTTTGTAAGAGTATTTCATCTTGAGAATGGAGAAGAAATAACAACGCATATTAATTGTCAACTTAATTTCATTACTTCTTTCAATAGCTTTATTACTGCTACCACTACAGAAGAGAATGTTGAAACTGTTACTCCGTGCAGCCTCTTAAGAATATCGAGGAAGAATCTCGATGCACTTTATCAACAAAGTGAAAAGTGGACAAAGTTTTGTAAGAATATTTATGAGCAAACCCTGGCGTTTAACGAACAGCGAATGAAGGATATCCTCACGCTGCCGGCAGAACGGCGTTACTTAAAATTAATTGCCATGCAGCCGGAAATTATCCGGAATGTTCCTCTTCAATATATTGCTTCCTACATTGGAATAAAGCCTGCTTCTTTAAGCCGGATTCGCAGACAGGTGATTTCTTAACATTTGTCAAGTAGATTCTGATTGTTGCCCCGGACCTTTGCATCGTTTGATTATTGAAAAATTAAAATGATGAAAAGCGTAATACAATTATCCATTTTCCCATTGGGAATGATAAATTCTTTTGTAATAAAGGGAACGAAAAAACATATTCTTGTAGATTCAGGGATTCCGGGAAGTGAAAAGAAGATTCTTAACCAGGTTAAATCTAATGGAATTGACAAAAAAGACATCGGTTTAATTATTGTTACCCATGGGCATATTGATCATTTTGGCAGTACTGCGGAACTAAAACGGGAATTAGGAGTTCCTGTGTTAATACATGGTTTGGACGCGGTGGCGCTGAGAACAGGTAAAAGCATGGTAGAAACGCTAAAGCCGAATAAACAATATTGGAACATACTTAAACGGAAACTTATAAGAGACAAAGCCTCTCCATGTGAACCTGATATCATCTTAACAGGTGATTGTAATTATGGCCTTAATGAATGGGGTGTCAACGGAAAAGTTATTCATACCCCCGGACATACTCCTGGTTCTCTTTCCGTGATTCTCGATGATGGCAATGCAATAATAATGGACCTGGCTTCTTCAGGCATACTGTTAGGGGGTATGATGCTTTATTCAAGAATGAAACATCCTCCTTTTCATGACGACCTTCCAACTTTAAAAACAAGTATTGAAAAGGTGCTTATCGAAAAAGCAGATAAATTTTATCTGGGACATGGAGGCCCAATATCAAGAGAAAATCTGGAGTACTATTCGGCAAACTTTTTATAATCGAGAGCGGTTTTGGTTATTCCTCTTCCATCGCTACCATCTCTCCCGCTGTATCACCCAGATCACGCCCCCATTTAGCTATTGCATTCAGCACGGGAACCAGGGATTTTCCAAAGTCTGTTAGTGAATATTCCACCCGTACAGGCGGTTTGGAACCAAACACTTCCCGTTTTATCAGGCCGTCTTCTTCCAGCGCTTTTAGCTGGATACTGAGCATTTTCTCTGTGATGTCCGGTATTTTCCGCTTTAATTCCGAGAAGCGGTATGCGCTGTTCTTCAAATACCAGAGGACAACACTTTTCCATTTTCCACCGATATATTTTTGCGTGATGTCCATCGCGCAATGATATAAATCCCCGTTTACCCGATAGGCAAAATGTTTCCCGTTTATAATCATGAGGTTAAATTTGAACTGTCAACATTGACAGTTATTGCCCGGTAAAAATACTATAATTAAGTTTGCAACTGTAAAAAGTATAGTACATTTAACACTTTTATTAATATGCAAACCAGGATCCACACATTTACTTCTGCTGAACCTATGCTGAAAGTAAACGCATTTATAGCAGAAACCCCCAAAGAACTTGTTATTATAGACACTACCCTGACTATGAGCGACAGTAAAGCGCTGCGCCGCATGGCAGACGACCTGGGAAAACCCTTACCCCCGTGCTGAAGTCGTTTAATAATTACTACGTGGGGCACGGAGCCGTTTCCGATTTTGCTGACATCGCGAAGCAGAAGGATTATACACACATCTATTGTGCAGAGGTGTTAAAAGCAACAAAAGGTAGCGGAATTTTTACGGAAGAAACGCGGAACACCTTTGAACAAAAGATGATTTCCCTGTTCCCGGATTATGGCTGCCAGTTTATGGTAGCACTTTCCGCAGATAGCGTTGGCCGGGAATTGATAAGTTTATCACACAAAAATTAATAATCAGGATGAAAAAAATTGGAATTTTTGGTACAGGCACCGTTGGTAAAACTATTGCCTCAAAACTGATAGCCCTGGGATATGAAGTAAAAATGGGCGCCAGGTCTGCGGATAATGAAAAAGCAGCAGCCTGGGTGAAAAGTAGCGGCGATAAAGCTTCTCAGGGTACATTTACAGATGCAGCCGCTTTTGGCGATATTGTTTTTAACTGTACTAAAGGAGATGTTTCGCAGGATGTGATAAAACTGGCGGCGGAAAACCTGGCAGGTAAAATACTGATAGACATCAGTAATCCGCTCGACTTTTCGAATGGAATGCCTCCCACACTGATCCCTGCTTTATGTAATACAAACTCACTGGGTGAAGCGTTACAGGAGTTATTACCTGGCACGCATGTAGTTAAAACGCTGAATATTGTTACCAGTGATGTGATGGTGGATGCTGCTAAATGCGGTGGAGAAGCCACTATGTTAATGGCTGGAAATAATACAGTGGCTAAAAAAGAAGTAGCGGAAATTCTGCGGCAATTCGGATGGTCAGATATCATAGACCTTGGAAATATCCGGCATGCCCGCAGCACTGAAATGATGCTGCCGGTTTGGTTAAGTGTTTATTTACTGAATAATAATGCCTTCTTCGGATTTAAGATAGTAAGGCCATAATAAGAGCAGCGGCCGTATCATAAATAAATGACACGGCCGCTGCTTATTAGTTCAATTATTTACAAAATAAATTTGTTTGGTATCCTGATATATGCGCTTTTTAATACAATTGTTACTTGCTGTTATATCAATTATATACCTGTTGGATACTCCCGTTTCGCTGTTTGGGCATTTCTCAATATACTGAAATTAATCTTTCTCAAAAAAGGTATTTTTCCCCTTGGGTTTAATTGCTTGATGTCATACCTTTGAAACTAATAATGGGGACCCCTTACTATATCCTTATCTCAAAATAACCAAAACCCTGACACTCGCGTTAGTCTCTTACTCAATTTAAATAACCATTTAAAACCAAACACAATGCAAAGCGTAGAAAAACTTGCCCCGGAAAAGAAAGCTCCTTCCGCTGCTTCAGGATTTCAATTCCGCACTCCTGCAAACATTCAGGATTTTGCCAGTGACCCGGCAAAACAAAAAATGATGAACAGTTTATGGAGTAACAACCTGGATGGATTCACACAACAGGGAATGTTGAACAATGCATGGAATTCAACCAACACGCCCCCTACAACGAATTATTTTAATCCCATCGACAATAATCCGGCAAGCGAAGCCGCCAATATTCAATGGCTGGCTTTCCCGGGGAGGTTGGAGTATAACTTTCCTAATGCAACACAGGATCAGTTGTATCAGATGGCTGATACCGGATCAGTGCCCGGACAGATATCGAACAACCCCTGCGGTACAGGCGAAAATGTTCCCTATTTCCCTTATGGTCCCAGGGGTTGGCAGGATGAATATTGTGAGTGGGCCGTTACCCGGAATGCTGCAGGAAAGATTACACGCATTGATTTTACCTGCGAAAATCCTGAATATTGGAACACCTTGTGGGAGGTGGATCCTAACAAGGTACTGGCACTGTATCAATCTATCCTGAATAAGCCTCAGATCACTTTGCAGGATCTTTCTGTACCAGGTATAGTGAATCCCATCACCAATCAGCCAGTGTACAACCCATTGAACAAATGGAACACAGGACCGGTGTCTAATGCCACTACGGGAGGCGCCATCCATCTGACCAGCACTCCCAACACCATACAAACCGAAATAGGTTTAGCCACTTCATCCACTATTCAGCGCTTCAATCCTCCTCCTCCTCCGGCTACTACCAATACGATGTGGCCGTCGTCGCAATTCAATAATTTAATTTGCATAGGCCAGTATGGTCAGCGATTCCGCAACAGCGATCCTAATATAGGAGGTACTGTAAATAATTTCGTTACCTCAGGGTTTGTGCTGACCCTCGCAGATCCGCCGGGACTCTACATTCAGATGCCGGATTTTTCCGGCTACCAGACACCTGATGGTACTAATGCAGCTTCTTTCTGGACCATTAAACGTGGCAGCGAAACACTCACTGACCAGAATGGCAAAACCTTACCCGGTAATTTTATCCTGCATGCCGTATATGAAGTGCCTGCTGATAAGAATTACACGGTAAGCGATATTACTATTTCAGGTGAGCCTATCAAGTGGGGATCCCAGGTGGCATTCACCTTCAAAATGCAGATTGTAGCCAGCGCCTATCAGGGTACAGCTCCGCAGGGCTATGAGCCTGTAGGCGACACAAGCCCGGAAAACACATTTGCACAACCGCTTCAACTCTTTTACCAGGACTATTTTGATACTTTATATAAGATCAATGTCCCTAACCCAGTTAACCACCCGATACCATTATTAAGTAACAGTACGTATGTGCCTGCTGATATTAACGTTGGCACTACATCTGCCAGCATGGTAGTGGTGGTGGGTACCTGTACAGCGAAGGAAAACCAACCGGCTACCTATCCTGCTGTTACCTTCGATGATCCCAATATTACGGCGACCGTAACTGCTGTAAAAGAGAACGTTACCTACGCTATACCAGGTAATAGTCAACCCAGCGCTAACACCGCGTTGTATATCACAGTATCTGTAGGCGCCAATGCAAAAACCGGGCAACATGGTGTGTACGTTACTAATGTTGGCCAGCAACGCCAGGCAGCCATGCCTGCGCTGTTTATGGTGTCGCCGGTAACAGTACGGGCCGATATTGCATGGCAAAATACCGGTGTGATGATTACCTCAGCTAATACGGCTTCCATAAATTATGTATCTGGTTTGTGGACCGCTAACCCGCAGGATAACGGAGGTCAGCTTTACAATGCTACAGGTAATCCAAACTTTATCCCGGCTAAGCAAGGCTATACCCTGCCTGGACAAAATGAAGGCGCACTCATTGGCAAAGTTGGCAATACTACTTTCCTGGTTGGCATGGGCACTACTGTTCCTTCTAACCTCAGCGGTGAGATACAATTATGCATCAATGATGACCTGAACGGAATATATGGCGCCGGATTAACTGATAATATAGGAGCTATCATCGTTAGTATTGATGTGCGCTGAATAACGCGAAATATCAACCTGTAAGATCGATAAAGGAGAGAGGCACATATAGGTTAATATGTGCCTCTCGAATTACTATCTCATTTAAATCCTGCAAAAATGAACAAACCTGTTACCATCCTCATCATTTCCTGTACGGCGTTATTTTTCTCCCAGTTCATCATAACAGCTTTTAAGCCGGAAAACAAGGATAGCAAGTTGCTACGGTCAACAAATACCTGCAACTGTTATGCTAATTCATCTCTTTATAATATTGTTATTCGATTCAACAACCAGGTGCCGGGAGACCTTCCGGCATTCAATAACCAATCCCAGGCGGATTGTTTTGCCTGGCAGGAGTTTATTGCTTTGAACTGGTCAGTTAACCCCTCGGCCTATTTTGGAGCTCCCCGGGATTTTTCACCTGTAGGCTGGGAAACATATATGCCTATAAATGTGCTATTCCCGCCGGGTGGAACAAAGCCGCCTTCCTGGGGAACCCTTGTTTCGCCACAGTTTGCTGCCAGGTTTAAAACGCAAAAATTATTGATGAACCCAACTAAAACAAAACTTTTAACTTTCACGACTAAGTTTGCTGTTGATAGCACATTCGGCCTGAATCCTGATCAGGCAGCGCCATTTGACAAACCCAATTGGCTGGGTGCTCAAAATAATACCAATGTATGGTATGAGATCAAACTGAATAAAGATTATTATGATTTTGTAATCAAGAACGGTTATTACAATGCCATCACCCAGCATGATTCGGTAAAAAACGGCATCCCGCTTAATTTCCCGCAAGGGGTGTATAACGGTCCTGTAGGTGCTATAGAAGTAAAAGCCGCATGGATGGAAGTGGACAATATCAATTCCCCTAAATGGGAGCGATATAAACTCTCCAGGGCAACCGTATTTGATTCCGCCACCGGGAAATTGAGAGAAACCGACGTAGCTCTGGTAGGTTTACATATCCTGCACAAAACACAGAACCAACCGACCTGGGTATGGGCTACTTTTGAACAGGTAGATAATGTACCGGATGCCAACAGTAAAGCAACGCCGCCATACGGGTATAACTTTTTTAATGCGAATTGTACTTCCCGGCAAGTAAACCTGAATGGAGGAGGTACCGCAACAGTTGGTTGTACGCCTAATACTTCGCCGCCCTATTACCTGTCGCAGGCCGCCCCCGTACCAGTACAGGTTACCAGGTTAAACAATATCGATCCGGCAGACGCTGTGCCCATTAATGATAGTATGCAAAACAATATCAGGAAATTTTATCCTAAATCTGTTTTTCAATACTATGAACTGGTAGATGTTATCTGGTCGCAGATCCTGCAGCCAGACAAGACTAAGCCTATTCAGGCGCCGTTTCCGCTAAATACGTCCTCTATGCTGAGTGGCGCCCGCATCGTTGCCAATACAACCCTTGAGAGCTATGTGCAAACTACCAATACCTGCTTTAGTTGTCATAAGTATAGCACTATTGCTCCTTATCCCGCCGACTCAGTAAACAATAATATCTTCGGCGATTTTAGTTTTGCGATATCTGCTGCCCAATATCCTGCATTAATGATCAGGAAGAAAAAATAATTTTTTACTCAGATAGAAGCCTTATAGCAACTCTTTGCTGTAAGGTTTCTATTTCAGACGGCTTCTTTACGCATAGTATAAGGGGCTGATTGACAAAAGCCCCGAAGAAAACTTTAAAGGTTATGAACAAAATTGCTTCATCGACTTCACCTGGTCTGATGTCACCTTTGTTGGGTCATAAGCCAGGTACAATGTATTTTCTACCGGTACCATACCTCTACAGATTATCTTCAGGTCATCGTCTAACAGGTAGTTTGCCGCCAGGTACATCAGGTATAAATTAGCAGGGTAAGCCTGTTTGTTAATATCAGTTGCCCTGTAAAAATGCCATCAAAAAGAATTTAGCGCCTGTAAATACCAGTATTTACAGGTGTTTCCCTTTTAAGGAACAGTAGTGTTTTTATAGGTATTACTCCGCAGTTGTAGGATCTATAATAGTAGCCACTTCATTGACTGAATTGGCTGGGAATCCTCCTTGCTTTGCATGCTCACGAACCATTTCTTCGTTAGGCGCAATATAAATGCAATAAATTTTGTCGCCCGCCACATAACTATGTACCCATTGAATTTGTGGCCCCATATTACTAAGGACGCCACAGGAAGTTTGTGAAATCGCTTTCAATTGTTCTCCTGATAACTTACCTGCACCAGGAATTTCGCGTTCAATAACATACTTAGGCATAATCGTCGTTTTAAATTTGACAGTTAAATCTTGCTCGTTGTCGGGGTTCTTACAGGTTCCTGCGTTTTGAGGATAGCCACGGGGTAGTAAAAAATATGTATCCTAAATATAAGCAATTATTTAAAAAGAATGAAATTACCTGCACCTATGGAAATGGGGGGATGATTTAATGAAAATGATATTGCAGCGGGTGAATAATTAAAGAAGATGGCCTGCCAGTTTTCTCCGGGGATACTTTCTTTTAATGATATCGGCCATCTCATATTTTTGGATAATTTCCTCGTTAAATAATCCCTGGCTTTCTGTTCCTCACGGAGTTGGCTATACGATTTCTGTGAAACGGATAGTAGTAACAGGCTAACTATAACGAATGGAGTTAATCTGTACATGATAATATTATCTAAAATAATTTCGACGCATTTAATTTATATTATATTCGCCTGTTCCCAATATTAATAGTCAAACACCTGCTGATCATCCGCTGGTAATTCCCAGGACCCTTCTGCTATTTCTTCTTCGAGTTCCCGCTCATTCCAGCCGCAGTATCCTATAAATATACGGATGTCTTTTCCTGTAATGGTACCGTTATTAATGTGCTCCATGGCGGCCTTGAAATCTCCGCCCAGGTATATGTTGCCGGTAATAAGCTCACCGCCCGTTATCAGATCGGGCCGTTGATGTATAAAGTACAGATGCTCCTGGTCTACAGGACCACCTTCATATAAAGGAAATGGAATACTGTGTTGGAATTCTGCCAGTTCGTTGATCTTCCGCGGAAACATTCTGTTAACAACAAACCCCAGCGCGCCCTTTTCACTATTTTCAGCAATGAAAAGTACGGTATCTTCAAAATAGGTGTCGTTTAACAGCAGCGTGCTGGCTAAGAAATAACCTGTATTCATGGCGTTAAATTACTATAATACCACGAAAGATCAAGTAACTTCAGATAGTACAAACGCCATCCGGATATCATCTTCGGAATAGGACTGTTTCATTTGTTGATGATGTTAAAAATATAATACTAATTATCGTATAAAAAATCTATTTTACTGCGCTGTTTCTATTTATTGTAGCCTAACCATATCGTGCCAAAAGTATTTACGTTTTTATTTAATAAGTAACCATATCGTTTTTTTGAAACCTTTAAACCAAACATTGTTATGAAAGCCTTGTCTCTGAGTGCGATTGCACTTTGCCTGCTCTTCTTTGCATGTAAGAAGAACGACAATCCTGTTGAGAAACCCACTACACCCGATCCGAAAGGGAAAGTAGCCGTTACCTTTAGCGCAAACGGCTTTACACAGGAAACCGTTGATATGCCCAACAGCAGAACGGCATTGTCCGCCGCCGATTCAATGGGAAGTTATGTCCGTTATTTCTGGTACCTGGCGTATGATAACGGGGGGAAGGAAGTAAGCAGGAAGTTTCAGAAGTCTTCCATTGGAAGTGCTTTTGGTATCGTTAAAGATTCCCTGCAGCCTGGAGGACCTTACACGATTCTGATGTTTGCCTCCCCTTTTAATGTACCGTTTAATGGTTCTGATACTTTGGGAAATGCTGGTTATCCGGACCGGAAGCCGCCCATGTGGTCGCTTGATTCGGCCTACCTGAATTTTAGGGTGGTGCGATGGTATTGGGCAAAAGAAGTATATTATAAAAAATTCACGATTAATATCAACACTGACACTATTGTGGCTGCAAGAGCACTTGACAGGATTGTAGGTAAGGTAGAAGTGAATATTTTAGATGCTGCTGCTAACCAGTCTATCTATGTGAGTTTAGATAAGGAATGCGGATATTATTCTTTTAAAACAGGTTTAACAGAAGCTCCTTACACAGACGGAAGTATCCCGGATATGGACCTGATCATTAAGCCGTTTGTAAGAGTGAGTGCAACGAAATTCGAACGTTTTATACTGAATAGAACGGCACCAATGGTGGCTACTATTAGCGCATACGATGGAAACGGTCAGTTAATGGCCAGGCGAAAAGTAGGCTTTACCAATGAATGGAATAAGAAAGTAATCATTACAGGGAAACTTTTCGGACCCGAGATAGATCCTCATTTTGGATTCAAGGTATCGCTGAATACCGATTGGAGTGCCGATAGTACGCAAATCGGTTTTTAGCCATCGTTGGTTGATTAAATAATGAAGCGGGATATGGTTTAGCAGTAAACTATATCCCGTTTTTACTTTCTGCTGATCGTTGTAAGCGGCATCATCTGAGTCCTCGTTTTCATACCACCCGGATTTGTTATCTTCGGTAGCCAAACCGGCGATACTATTTTATTACCGCCGGCCAGGTATAAAAGCAAGTAGCTTTGTCCCCATCCGTGACGATCGATCGTCATTAGGGTGAACAATAAAATCTGATTACAATGAAAGAGTTCGTATTAATTTTCAGGAACAGCACTAATCCACACGCCAATCCATCACCGGAGCAGCTGCAGGAAAGGATGAACTGGATGGGAAGTATTGCAGCCCAGAACAAGCTGGTGGATAAAGGCAACAGGTTATCTGCTTCCCAGGCTAAAACCGTGCAACCAGGGAATGTAGTCACTGATGGCCCATACACGGAAATTAAAGAATTTATCAGCGGTTATCTGATTGTTAAAGCTGCTTCTATTGAGGAGGTGGTGGAAATGGCCAGGGCTAACCCGACATTTAAAACCGGGGGGAATATAGAAATAAGGCAAATACTAACGCCGGAAGATAAAGACTAGTACCCATGAGTGAACAGGGAACATCATACCGGGAGCTGTTACCTCACTTGTTCAGGTTGGAGTATTCCAAAATGACGGCTGTACTATGTCGTCATTTTGGCTTAAAGCATATTGAAACGGCGGAAGATATTGCCAGCGAAACATTTTTAAAGGCAACAGAAGTATGGGCGGTCAGTGGTATCCCGGAGAATCCCGCCGGCTGGTTGTATACGGTGGCAAAGAATAAAACGAAAGACTATCTCCGGCGCATCAGTCTCTTTGAAACACAGGTAAAAGGGGCCATTAAAACAACGGACTATGAACCCGGGCAGGAGTTTGAATTCAACCGGCAAACAATTGCGGATAGCCAGCTGGCAATGATTTTTGCGGTTTGTAACCCGGCTAATTCAAAAGAGGCGCAAATAAGCCTGGCATTGCAAATTCTTTGCGGGTTTAGTGTAGAAGAAATTGCGGCCGCATTTCTCACAAAAAAAGAAACTATAAAAAAGCGCTTACTACGGGCAAGAGCTACGCTGCGGGAGGATAACTTCCAGATCAGGGTGCCGGATGAAGCGATCATACAATCGAGGATGGATGTGGTACTGAGAACATTATACCTGCTGTTTAACGAAGGGTATTTTTCTCAGTCCAACGATCACCTGATCAGGAAGGAGCTTTGCTCCGAAGCGATGCGACTGGCGCTTATTCTTACTGAGAACCAGTTGACCAATACCACTGAGGCCAATGCCCTGTTGTCGCTGATGTGCTTTCAAAGCTCCCGGCTCGACGCCCGGGAAGACGATAGCGGGGAAACCATCCTTTTCGAACACCAGGACAGAAGCCGGTGGAGCATCGAGTTGATAGAGAGGGGTAATTATTACCTGGTCAATGCCTGCACCGGCAATGAACTATCGAAGTACCATCTCGAAGCAGGGATTGCTTACTGGCACACCACTCCTACAGGAGATAATAAATGGGAACATATTTTACAACTGTATAATCAGCTGATCCTGGTGGAATATTCTCCCGTGACTGCCCTGAACAGAACTTTTGCATTTGCAAAAGTGTATGGGCATAAGACCGCCCTGGAAGAAGCAGAAAAGCTGGAACTGACAGGTAGCAGCTACTATCATTCCTTACTGGCATGGCTATACGCTCCTGCCGATGTTGACAAAGCCATTGCTTTGTATCAGAAAGCCATCACGCTCACAAAATCAACAACAGAAAAGAAAACCCTGCAGCGGGAAATCGATGCATTGGAGAAGCAGAAAGCAAAAAGCTATTGAAGCAATTGATGAACATGGAACTTCCACATTCATCAATTGCTTCAATAGCTTTTTGCTTTCAGTCTTCTGCTTTCAGATTCTTTAAAAATTTGTGTTAATAATCAGCGTATTCCTGTCTGCTGTGGCAAAATCCATTGGTATAATACCATACCTGCCATGCGTATTATTGGTAAAGTAGGTATTGATCTGGGGATTAATGGCATTGGAAACTGTGGTAATGCTGGGGATACCAAAGATCAGCGATTTGTAGCCACTGGTGAAGTTGAGGTACAATACAGACTGGTTACCGTTTTTAGCTTCAGTAAACAGGTTGGTGATCCCGGTCCATTTTCCATTGTTGTCAGGGACTACATACTGATCCTGTACACGCAGACTGGAGTTAGCGTTGTTGATGGAGAAGGTAGTATTATCGGCCCAGTTGGTGGCTTCAATGCCTTTGGGGGTACTGGACGCGCCAAATCTTCTCAGCAATACAATTTTGCCTCTTACGGAACCCAGGTTGGGAACAGCGTCGCCCAAATACCATTTGGAAGGCTGCAGCTGTGTGTAGCTGTCAAAAGTTTGCTCGAATGTGCGGGTGTTGTTGGTAGGGTCGTACTCTTCTTTTACGCACATGACGATGGTTTCTGTGGGATTGGCTGCCAGGAAACTATAGCAGGCGGTCAACGCATCGGTAAAATTCAGATTCTGGTAAATAGCGCCATGATGAATAGCAAAGGCATCCCCAATGTGGCGGCAGCGGATATCCAGGAAGCGGGTACCTGCATCCAGCTGTTCGCTGATACTAAGGTTCTGACATTTGGCGGTACCACCAATAGGCTCCGTGCGTGCGCCACTGTCGTGCGTACCGGGAATAGACAAGGCCGCAAGATTGGTGTTGTCAGCAACAGATCCCATCCAGGCAGGGAGAGCCATTGTTAATGTGAAGGCTGCAAGGGTATTACCACCTGTTTCAATGCCGCTGTTGGCAGTTGGGTTTACCAGGTCTTTTTTACAACCAAAAAGGGAAAGGGTGGCCAAAGCCAGGAAGAGGGTTTTTTGCTTCATAGTGGAGAGGTTTATACTTAAAAATACATCCGAATATTGCTTTCTCCAACGCAGTGGAAATTATTTATAGGTTAACAAACGGAAAGTCGCGATACGCGGGAGTGTTAGTAGAATAACGATTTTGCCGGGAGAAAACCGGAAAGCTTTATGTCTTCCGGATAGCAGTAAGCTTATCCGGATCCACTACATTATTGACCTGGAATATTTTTCCATCCGCCGCCGATAGCATGTATATAATCGTCCAGTATCCCGCTGGGAACGGCCTTTCGGTTGGTGGCGGGCTGCTTTGATTCGTTTAGCCTTGTACGTGCCCGGCTGAGCAATTTCCGCGATCCTTCCGTAGTAATGGATAGCATTTCCGCAATTTCTTCATGCGAATAACCAAAACTTTCTTTCAGAATAAAATGCGGCCCGCTCGCGGAGCAAAACGTGACAGGAATCTTACATTTTTTTGAAAAACGTGATAGGTGGTTTTTATTGTGCTGATAATCAAATAGATGCATTGTTGAACAACGGCTGCCAACATACCGTCTGGTTCCTGCCGGCGATGGCCGGGAAATAGTAAAGCATTTGTTAATCCGCAGGGTGTTTACAATCTGTAAACATATTTCCGGGCTAAAAATTTTTCTTTTGACAGATAACTGAACACAATTATCTGCGCATGAAAAAGTTTTTGGCTCTTTTTGTTTTTCTACTGGCACTATTTGTTACCCCGCTCTTAAAAGCCCAGGAAGTACGACCGCTATATAAGGATTCCATCCCCAACAGCATCGGTAAAGTCGACGCTCCCACAATTACCATTTATAAGCCGGAAAAGCCCAATGGTACAGCCGTGATCATTTTTCCCGGCGGTGCATATGCTTTCCTGGCCTTCGACGAAGAAGGTATCAAAATAGCAGAAGCCTTTAACACAAAAGGCGTAACGGCCTTTGTAGTCAAATACCGGCTGCCCTCCGACGCCACCATGCGCGATAAAAGTATGGGCCCCCTGCAGGATGCCCAGCAGGCTATAAAACTGGTGCGGATGAATGCCGCGGAATGGGGCCTGGATCAAAATAAAATAGGTATTGCCGGATACTCCGCCGGCGGCCACCTGGCAGCTACATTGGGTACCCACAGCGGCAAAAGCTACATCCCCAATAAGGAAAACACCGGGCTACGACCCGATTTTATGATCCTGGTATATCCCGTTATCAGCATGAATAAAGACCTGGCTCATGTAGGTTCCCGCGTAAGTTTAATCGGAAATGACCCGACTCCGGAAAAAATCGCCTTTTTCTCCAACGAAGAATGGGTAAATAATAATACGCCGCCCGCTTACATCACGCATACCAATGATGATATGGTGGTAAACGTTAACAACAGTATTTCCTTCTATCAGGCAATGGTAAGAGGAGGAATCCCTGCCGAACTACATCTGTACCCTACCGGCAACCATGGCTTTACCCAACGGTTACCCGTAAACGAATGGCTCGACCCTATGATCTGGTGGATGAAAAGAGGGGGCTGGTTACCCAATACCCCCTGATATTGATTCATGGCATAGCAGCACGAACAGGAGCTTGTACCGGTGGCTTGGAGTGCAGCAGCTTGATCAACGGGCGCTCCACCTTCAGGTAGAACCAAATGCCCGCGCCCACCGCCAGCGCCATGTGTACAAATATGGAAAGATCTGCATTGAGAAAATACCCGGTATACAAATACACCTGGCTCAGTATATAAAAAAACGTGTAGTGCGTTAAATAAATGGAATAGGAGGCATCTCCCACCAGGAGACCAAACCGGTTATTCCATAGTTTGGCAAATATTCCCTTCTTCTCCAGGAAAATACATCCGGCCAGTATACCCGCGCTGGGCAAACCCCATAACAATACCCTTTTTAAACTGCCGGTACCACCGGTCACACTGCCCAGTTCGGAAATGTTTCCAAAACCATAGATCACATTATATACATAACCACCAATACCCAATACCAGCAGTACCACGGCAACACTGGTAGCTACGTTAACATGACGGTACAACCAGTAAATAATCACGCCAAAAAGAAATTCCAGCATGATGGGGTTGGTGTAAAAAATCATCCTGAAATCGGTAGGCTGCAAGAGCCGGCCTATCACCACCAAAACCGGGATAACCAGTAACAGCAACAATGCTTTGTTTTTTACCCGGAATAAAATGAGCAGGAAAAACAACATATAAAACCACCACTCAAAGCTGAGCGACCAGCCCACAATTAAAATAGGCATCAGCCACTTCTGGGCATTCAATACCGGCAACATTAAAATGGTATCCCTCAACCCGTTCAATACCGCTATTACAGGGAAAAATTTGTCAAAAAAACAAAACATCACCATGAACAGTAAACTGGCTACATAGTATATAGGATTGATCCTTAAAAAACGTTTCTTTAAAAAATCAACGCCTTCTCTCACACCAAAATAACTGTTGGCAACATAACTGATAATAAACCCGGATATGCCGAAAAAAAGATCCACACCAATGGCGCCGAAGTTTTCCAGGAAATAGAATTTTTGCTGATGGGATACTGCAAAAGCCTCTTGTGTATCAATAGCATGTACATGTACAACGAGGAGCACTGCTATGGCACGTAGGAATTGTATACTGTTAATCTTCATAAATGGGATACTGATTGAGGGTAATGGATTGTAACCGGCTTACAATTGCGTATAGCAAGTTAACATCCCCCGCTGTAACTACACCTCAGTCAGTATCTGCCTGCTAACGGCGCTGCTCCCAATCTTCCCGGCTGATCTTAAACCAATGGTGCAACACGCCATCGTGGTAAAATGTTTCGGTCATTTTTAACCCGGCTTTTTCCAGTACATGACACGAGGCCTGGTTGCCCGCATCCGCCCAGGCATATATAGTTTCCAGCTTCATCCGGCCAAAGCCATATTCCAGCGATGCAACCGCACATTCAGTAGCATACCCTTTCCCCCAATAGTCTTTAATAAACCGGTATCCGAGGTCATAGTAGTCAGTATAATTATTCATTGGCTCCTTTACCAGCTTTAATCCGGCCCAGCCCACAAATGTGTTGGATGCTTTTTCTATCACCGCCCATCTCCCAATACCCAGCTCCTGGTATTGCTGCCGGATATAAGCAATCTTTTCCCTGGCTTCTGCCATGGACCTGATCGGCTGGTTGCCTACATAACGTTGAACTGCTGCATCGGAATCAAGGGCAAACATGCCCGGGGCATCAGCCGGAATCATTTCTCTAAGGATCAGCCGCGCGGTGGAGGCAAATATTTCCATTGCTCGTTTTGTTTTATTGGTCCCCAATTTAAAGGATATTCCAGTAAGGAATGCCAAAAAACAACAACTGGCTATTTCTCCATCAACAGGAAATTAGCCGTTACTTCGTTTGATTTTTTTTGATACTGATAAGGAGAGAATCCCGCAAACTCTTTAAAAGCGCGGATATAGTGGGATTGGTCGGCATAATCATTTTCAAAAGCAATGTCCGACAGCTTACTGAAATTATTGTTTCTCAACTGCTCCAGTGAGTTCTGAAAACGGCATATCCGGGAAAATAATTTGGGAGAGATGCCTACGCCTTGCTTGAACCGGCGCTCAAAACTTCTTTCTGTTAACTGCAATTGCTGTTGCAAATCTTTTAATGGAATACTGCCTTTGGAGGCAATGATCTGCGATAGTGCAAACCGGGTTACCTCATCTGCCGAGCCGTTATTTTTATTGATTTGCTTAAACAGGAACGATGCAATGATATCGATCTTGGCTGTCATTGAAGGCGCTGCCCATAATTTCTCAGCAAGACGAAAATCTTTGCTTACCGCCAGCAAATCCAGATCCAGGCAGGTATTGGTTAATTCGTCGGCATTCAAACCAAAAATAGATTTCAACGCATTAGGATAACAACAAACGCCTATGGAATAAAAAACACCCGTTAAGTGAAGTTCTGTATATCGTGTAGTTTGCCCGTACAACAACAGGTCGGGTAACTGTTTATCATCCAGGAAAAAAGTACCGTTCGGCGATTGCTGAAATATAAGCCCCGGGCAGCCATCCGCCACCGGGCCAAATATATGCGGTAAATGCTCTTTGCCACTACTTTCCAATGTCCAGAAATAACGGACATAGTGTTGAAGATAAGCTGGAGGCGGTATTTCCTGGTACTTCATTATCGGGCAGATGAATTATCTTCAAGGTAAGAATTTTTAACGATTTTCATGTAATCTGCTACTTTCGTAGCCTAACTAACTCCCATGAGAAAGAATGCCCGTTTTATCAGCTGTTTGCTATTATTGTTTGTTGCCAGCATTGGATATGCCCAAAACAAAATACTGGTTTTTCAGTCCGACTTCGGTCTTAAAGATGGCGCCGTTTCCGCCATGAAAGGGGTAGCCACCAGCGTTTCCCCGGAGCTTAAACTCTACGACCTCACTCACGAAATACCAGCGTATAATATATGGGAAGCCGCCTATCGGCTGGAACAAACTGTTCCTTACTGGCCGGCTGGCACCGTATTCGTATCCGTGGTAGATCCGGGTGTGGGTACCGACCGCAAATCAGTAGTACTGAAAACAAACAGTGGCCACTTTATTGTTACACCGGATAATGGTACACTCACCCTTGTGGCAGCTTCACTGGGCATCGCAGCAATACGTGAAATAGATGAAGCCGTAAACCGCCGTAAAGACTCCCGGCAATCCTACACCTTCCACGGCAGGGATGTATACGCGTATACCGGCGCCAGGCTTGCATCCGGAACCATCACCTATGAACAGGTGGGCCCGCAACTACCCCAACAGGTGATAAGCATCCCTTACCAGGCTGCGGTACTGGAAGGAGGAAAACTGAAAGGAAATATTTCTGTGCTGGATGTACAGTATGGTAACGTATGGACAAACATTACCACCGACCTGGTCAACCAGCTGTCGCTGAATTATGGCGACGTGCTCCATGTGGTTTTCTTCCACAAAGAGAAAAAAGTATATGAAACCGATGCGCCTTACAGCCAAACATTTGGTGCAGTACCCCTGGGTAAACCGCTCAGTTACCTGAACAGCTTATTACAATTGTCTTTTGCACTGAACCAGGACAATTTTGCCGCAGTGCATCACATAGGAAGCGGTAGTGAATGGAGTGTGGAAGTAACGGTAACGCGTAAACGTTAACAATTACTAACGGGTATAGGTCATTTAAAAACGTACATCAGGGTGATGCCATAAACATCCGGTTGTTTCCTGGTAACACTTTTCATATACGAGCCCTTTATTTCAATACCTTCTGTTGAATATTTCGGACCGGTTCTGATGCGGATTCCCAGGTTTCCCACAGGACCGGCTAAATTCTGGTAGGTGGAATCAATATAGTGATTGCCCCTGAGATCCCTGTGGTCCACATTTACGGGGCCTAAATGATAACCAAATCCGCCACCTACAAAAAAGCCTACCCGCTGGGTGTTGTACTTGGAAGAAAGCGCGCCGAAGTTCAGGTTTAGAATAACGGGTACATCTACCATCCACCTGGCTTTCACTTCAGGTGCTTCATAATCGTCGTCGTCATAGTAGTAATAATCATCGCCTATATAATAACCATCTGCGCTTTTCCCACCACTGCCACCGGAACCACCCACCGTTAACGGAATACCTATCGATAATGACATTTTGCTATTTTCCATCACATTAAAACGAGGCGAATAAGTAAGGCCGTAGCTGGCAATGTTAGGGGAACGAGGCGTATGATCAATAAATGCTGAAAATCCAATAGCGTGTATAAAATTTTGTGAAGAAACATGTAAACTGCCGATGCAGATAATAGCTAACAAAAAATACTTCTTCATAACAGGTAATTGCGGGATGATTGGCTAAACAGTAACTACATATTAACGCCTTTATAATAACAAAAACCGCTCCAATCGTTTATACTTTTCTTGTGAGGCTGCTGCATAAAAAAAAGCTATTGAAACGGAAAGTTCCGTCCCAATAGCTTTTTTGTGCCGGTATCTTATTGCAATACGTCCAGTACCGGGTGATCTATCCCCTGTAACGTATTAGCAGCGGGCTTTATCATTTCCAGCACCGTTACCTTATTATTTCCTTTCTTCAGCCATTCCGCCGGCACATATAAAGTTTGTTGCGGGCCTACCTGCCAGTATCTGCCTAAATGATGTCCGTTAACCCATACCACGCCTTTACCCCAATGAGTCATATCCAGGTAGGTATCGCCAACTGCATCGAGATTAAAGCTGCCTTCTTTCAATACAGGCGCTTCGGGATTAACCGAACCAGCCTTTACTACCGGTTGTTTATCAAACGGTAATTTAAACTGCTGCCAGTTGTGTATGGCTTGTCCATTGAGCAGTACTTCATTGGTAATACCCTTTTTATTTTTCAGGAGATAAGCACCAAAATTGATGCGACCGAGATTTTCAACCAAAATATCCAGGGTTACCTTACCTGCCGGAAGACTCACAGCTACGCTATCCTGCGCTAAACGCCTGTCCAGCACGGCCACTCTTTTACCATTGATAAATACCAGGCCATAGTCACGGAGATCCTTAATTTTAAGCAAAGCTTCCTTACCACCGGTGATGGTAGTACGATACAATACATATCCGTATGCCTGCTGCAGATCCTCAAACGTTAACGGGTTAACGCTTTTTACAGCTGCCGGCAACATGCTGAAGATATCACTGTTACGGCTAAACGTAATAACAGGTGTGGTGATCACCGGTTTTTTTTCCGGTACTTCCGGTAATGTTTGACCGGCTGGTAAATGTTTGGCAATCACTTCCCTGAATTTCATAAACTTAGGGGTTGCATTACCTGCTTCGTCCAGCGGGGCATCATAGTCGTAACTGCTTACCTGGGGTTCATAAGGACTCTCGTCGTTATAGTTGGCGCCGTTCATAAAGCCACGGGTGGTACCGCCGTGAAACATATACATGTTAATGGAAATGCCTGCTGCCAGCACACGGTCCAGGCGGTTCAGGAAATTTTCGTAGGGCACGGTGTGGTGTTTTTGTCCCCAGGAATCAAACCAGGCAGGGTACCATTCTGCAATGTAAAAAGGGCCTTTACCATTATGATTGTCACGCACCAGCTGTTTTACTTTTACCGGGTCATCCACACCATTTACGGCCGGCAATAAACCGGGTAAATGACCATTGGCCACATCTCCGGCCGGGTCACAGGTATACAGTAAACCGTCAAATCCTGCATCAACAAACATTTTCCGGTTAATTTCCAGGTAGGATTTATCATTGGAGTAAGAACCGTATTCATTTTCTATCTGCACCATCAGGATGTTACCGCCATGATTGATTTGCAGGGGAGCCAGTTGTTTACCAACCGCCTTGATGTAATTGTGATAGGCAGCCAGGTACTGCGGCTCTTTGCTTCTTACTTCCAGGCCTTTCTTATTTTGCAACCAGTAAGGATAGCCACCAAATTCCCATTCTGCACAGGCATAGGGGCTGGGGCGCAATATGATCCACATACCTTCTTCCTGTGCTATTTTTACAAAGGCTGCCACATCATTGTTGCCGGAAAAGTCATAATGTCCCTGTTCAGGTTCATGCATATTCCAGAATACATAGGTGCCAATGGTATTCAAACCCATGGCCTTGGCCATTTTTATCCGGTCGCGCCACGATTCCCGGGGCACCCGCTGATAATGGATTTCTCCGGAAATCATCTGGAATGGTTTTCCATCCAATTGAAAGGTGGAGTCGCCCAGCTGAAAGGTATGCTGCGCCGATAACTGAAAGCAGCACAACATCATCAAAATTACTACGCTGATCTTTTTCATCATTTACTTTTTATTACTTTATTTTTCTGGTCAGTGTTACTACAGCGCGCGCCGGAATACTGGCTGTGTTGCCGGAAATATAAGCGGGCGCAAGGTTTTGGGTGGCATTAGTGGTATAGCCGCGTATGCCGCCCGTACCGATACCTTCGCCCTGAAGGTTAACCGTTGCGCTGGTATCATCGTTGTTAATGATAACAATGCTGATACTGTTGTCCGTATTTATATAGGCAGACAATAAGAGCCCTTTCCCTGCCGTACTATCGTTCAGCGCCGCTGTAATCCTTTTAGCACCGGGACGTACAAAGCGACTGTAGTTACCTAATACCCACAGCATTTTGCTGTCGTGGATTGCTCCGTCTGTTTTGTTTTTATCCACATAAATCAGCCCGTCCTTATAATCATAGGGCGATATTGCCAGCCACCACTGCCATGCGGATGCATTAGCTACGGTAAGATCTGTATGGATTACACGGGCCATATACAACGCGGCATCCATGCCCAGGTCTGCTTTACTGCCTTCTATTTCACCGGCATTATTGCCCAGTATACAGTACTCAGATTGCCAGAATTCAATTCCCTTTAATGCAGCCGCCAGTCTTTTTCGTATAGCGATGGCCGTGTCGACAGGAGAAGTTGTGAAATAGCTGTGGCCTGCTATTGCGGGGTAAATATTTTTACAGTTACCGAGATAGGTAGTACTGTTGGGGTTAAAAAATGCGTTTATCTGCATGCCCTTACCGGGTTTCTTTTCGCTGGCATAGAGGTAGTTGAGCTGCCCGGCTTCGGTGATCAGGAGTTTGGCCGGTACCTGCGCTGCTTTAAACTGTTGATCAATGGCTTTGGTAAGTCCGTAGATCTGCTCATTGTTGTAGGGACATCCTTCCTGGCCGCCATCACTCCAGTCCCATTGCGGCTCGTTTACAGGGCTGATATAACTGAGCGTAACGCCTGTCTTTTTTTGCACACCGGGTATCACATCTTTCAAAAAACGGGCAACAGCGGCATATTGATCAGGGGCGATATTGCAGGCGCCTTTGTCGGCAAAGGCTTTCCCATTGCGGGTAAACATCACCGGCGGGCTATTCAGGAATCCCAGGAAACCGGTAACGCCTCTTTCCCTGGCGGCCTGTAAAAACCATAATTGCCCGGATTGTTTTTCCCAGTTATAGGTGTGATCGGATTGCAGGAAACACTCGGCCCTGCGCCATTCATCTTTGATACCGCTGGCATCGCCTTGTTCCGCGCTGCCGGCGCCGATGTTAAAACGCCACATCGATAAACCGATGCCTTTGGGTTGACCGTTGGCGCTGGTATCGCTGCTAAACAGCCAATCAGCCAGTTGTATTCTTTTATTATCCGGCCAGTTGCCGGTAAACTGGCACGCCCAGGCGTCAGAAGCTGCAAAGTTCTGAATGGTTTGCACCGTTTGGTGAAGATTTATGGTGACGGTAACAGGCCTGCTGTTCTGCGATATGCCTTCCTGGAGCGTAAAACACAGCAGTAGCAGGCTAAATATTTTTTTCATGTTCAATAATAAAGGCGGTTTGGTTTACGCAAGCCGCAAAAGATTCAGGTAAGGCCCGAAAGTAATAAAATACAGGTTGAATATTTTCGAAGAATGTTGACCGGTATTTATTGCTTTGCGGTGGTAATATCACCTGTTTCTGCTGCGGCGTTGCGGTTACCATTGGCACTATGAATTAATAACCGGCATTTTGCTCCAGTTTGTTGTTGGAGGCCAGTATTTCTGCTCTTGGAATTGGGAGCCAGTAATTTTTATCACTGAATGATTTGTTGGGCAATGCTGTTTTCCTGGTATACGTATATACGTTACCATTAAGGGCCACATCTATGCCATAAGCCGGCGTATTTTCTGTTACGTTGGCAATTTTCCACCTGCGTACATCATAGAAACGGTGCTCTTCAAAGGCCAGCTCCACTTGCCTTTCGCGACGAATGGCATCCCGCATCTGGTCTTTTGATAATCCTGGCGCCAGTGCCGGTTGGTTAACACTGCTACGCTGCCGGATCTGGTTAACGGCGCTGTACACGCTGCCGTCAGGACCTACGGCTTCGTTTTGTGCTTCTGCGTAGTTTAGCAGTACTTCCGCGTAACGCAAGTAGATCCAGGGTTGTAACCCGGCCACATCCCAGGGATTATCGATAGGATTATTATCATCCATGAATTTGCGGAGATAGTAACCCGTTTTGGTAGAGTTCCAGTTGGAAGGACCATCCTTGCCATCTTTACCACCGGGTGAAAATGTTTGAACCGTGGAACCGCGGTACGGCGCGCCATTGTAAAGAATGGTAGCATAAAACCGGGCATCGCGGTTTTCATACGGCTTTTGCGGGTTGTACCCGGAAGTAGCATCTGTAATAGGTTTGCCGTTTTTCATTTCGTAGGCGTCTACCATATTCTGCAGCGGGGTATTACCGGCCCATCCGCCGTAACCGTTGGCGCCATTGGATATTTCCAGGCATACGTGACGGGCGCCTACCGCATATTGGCGGGCAAAAATGATTTCGTTGTCATCACCTTTTACAAACAACCGGCTGTAATCGGCGGTCAGCGAATATTTGCTCAGGTCCATCACCGCTTTGGCGGCGGCGGCAGCCGCAGCCCAGGTGCCTGCATTATAGAGAGGACTTGCTGCATACAGCTGCAAACGGGCTTTCAGTGCCAGTGCTGCTCCCTGTGTAGCGCGACCAGACTTCCACTTGTCGCTATTGCCGGTGGGAAGATCCGCGGCGGCAGCGGTTAGCTCTGCAACGGCATAATCCATGGATTCCTTGATGGTAGCTCTTTTAAATAAAGCAGCATCTGTAAGATTATCATTCAAACTATATTCTTTATCACCCATCATCACCACGCCACCATAGTTACGGATCAGGTCATGATAACGGTAAGCGCGGATAAAACGCAGTTCGGCCATTAGTCTTTTCTTCAGATCAGCGCTCATTTCTACACTGTCAATGTTGTTAATGGCGTAGTTGCATTCGCGGATACTGCGATAACTTCTCCCCCAGATCGTACCTGCGATACCGGTATTTTCCGGTGCCATCTGACCCTGCTGAATAACCCAGGTATTATCATCATTATTATAAATGGATTCGTCGGTAACAGAACTCCACAGCCCGTATTCAAAGCCTCTTCCAAATCCGGGATTGGTGCCTTCCCCTTCTTTATCCTGCATCCTGATACTCAGGTAACGATTAATCACATAGTCTTCAAATAAAGAAGAATCAGACAATACGGCGCTGCCCAGCACCCGGTCTGTTGGTGTAATATTCAGGTAATCTTTCTGGCAGGCGGAAAACAATCCCGCGGCTGCTAAAGCCAGGCTGTATATGATATTCGAAGTTTTCATTGCTTGTTTTTTTACGGTTTAGAACTTAACATTTACCCCCACATTCACGATCCGTTGCTGCGGATAGAACTGTCCGCTGTTGCTGAAACCTTCCGGATCATAGTCTTTCACTTTGGTAATGGTGAAGAGGTTAAACGCGTTAACGTATACACGTAATCCGCCGATTTTTGCGCGCGATAACAGTGCTCCGGGAATGGTGTATCCCAGCGAGATATTTTTTAGCCGCAGGAACGATGCATCATTCAGCCAGAAGTTATTCTTATAAAGTCCGCCATTGATGGAAGAAGAAGCACGTTCATCTACCCGTGGATAACTGCCGCCGGTGTTGGATGGACTCCAGCGGTTGTCGGCCCAGCTGCTGTAGAAGTTACCGATGGTGCCGGATTCCGGCAGTACATACTGGCTTACATGGCTCTGGCCGGCCAGGAGTACAGACAGGTCAAATCCTTTGTAGTCGCCGCCCAAGATGATACCATAAGTGATTTCCGGAATGTTGCCGTATTTGCTTCTTACGGCATCATTGGCATCGATCTTCTGATCGTTGTTGTAATCCTGGTAAATCAGGTCACCCAGCTGCGCATTAGGCAGATGTACATGATTTTTCAGGTCGTCTGCTGTTCTGAAAATACCAATTACGTTGTATAACAGTTCGGTATTCATTGGCCCGCCGGTTTCCCGTTGATAGGGCAATGCGCCGGCAGCTTCGTCCATAAAGATGATCTTGTTTTTGGCATAGGTAATGTTACCGGAAATATTATAGTGGAAACCACCTTTAGTGGTGTTGTCATAACCCAGGGTGGCTTCAATACCATTGCTGTTTACCTTACCGATGTTTTCAGCAGGTACCAGCGGATTATTTTTATCGAATGGATTTACGATGCCGGATGTTTGCGGCAGGGAAGCGTTACGCTGGGTCAATATCTTGGAACGCTTTTGTTGGAAGTAAATGAACTCCAGGGAGAAGTGATCCAGGAAAACTGCATTCAACCCGAGATCCATCTTCTTGGCTATTTCCCAGGTGATATGTGGATTAGCCAGTTTGGTTAGGTCCAGCCCGGGTTGGATCTGTCCGCCTAAAACATACTGGTTTAAAAAAGAGTAGTTGTCGAAGTACTGGAACAGGCCCACATTATCGTTACCTAAAGTACCATAGGAACCACGCAGTTTCAGATCGTTGATAAATTTAACCGGTGCAAACCAGTCTTCTTTTGAAATACGCCATCCGGCAGATACCGATGGGAAGAAGCCATATTGTTCGCCTTTCGGGAAAGTAGAGGAACCATCCACACGCGCCTGTACTTCCAGCAGGTATTTCTCCATATAGTCATAGGCGATGCGGCCGAAGTAACTTTTCCTGGTGAAACTATAGCTGGTGCCGGAGTTGTTTTTATCGGTAGCGGCAGATCCTCCCTGCGACAGCTCCGGTGTTTGTGGTGTGGGGAAATTCAAACGGGTGGCGCTAAGACTATCCCGCGCTGTTTTGCTCTGCTCATAGCCAACAAACGCGCTAACATTATGCTGGCCAAAGCGGCGGGCATAGTTCAGTTTAATGTTACTGGTGATCAGCGACATATTCTGATGTTGCTCCAGCAGGGACGCTTTGCCATTGGAACCGCCTACAACGGTTTTATCGTAGGCCTGGGTGGTTTTGTTAAAGGTATATTCTTTATAAGGAGTACTGAATGATTTACCGAAAGTCCAGGATTTATCGGCCGACAGGTAACCATCCAGTGATAAGCCTTCTACACCCGGAATGGCATAGGATCCTTTCAATATACCATTAAATACCTGCGTAGGGTTACGGTTGGTACCTCCGGCATCGGTTACCTGCATCACCGGGTTATTGTTTTCAATACCGGTGGTAGGCAGGCCATTCGGATACCGGTCCAGCACTGTGGGATAGGCCCGGTAAATGCTGCGGAAAATATCGCCGGCGCCGGTAGTGGGGAACAGGCGGTCTTCTTCACGGCCGGATACATACAAACTCACTTTTAGCCTTTTGGTGATGTCGGCGTCGATGTTGGACCTGAAATTATATTGATTGTATTTGGTAACGCCGTTCCTATACAGGCCGTTCTGACCAAGCATACCGAGCGATACATAATACCGCACATTTTCACCCCCTCCATTTACAGAAAGACTGTGCTGGTTCTGGGTAGCCATGTTTTTCAGGGTAGCTTTCCGCCAGTCGGTATTGGGATAATTTACCGGATCAGATCCATCGCGGAATTTCTGTAATTGTTCTTCCGTATAAAACTGGTTCATGCCACCCGCCTTATTGGTATAATATTGTATTTCGTTCCTGATCTGCGCATAGGTGGCTGCATCTGCCATTTTAGGGAGCCGGGTGGGAGATGAAAAACCCTGGTTGAAGCTGTAGTTGATGATCGGCTTGCCCGTTTTTCCCCTTTTGGTGGTGATGAGCATCACGCCGTTGGCGGCCCTGCTGCCATATACAGCGGCGGAAGCGTCTTTCAGTACGGAAATGCTTTCTATATCGTTGGGATCCAGGCGTTCCAGACCACCTATTTGTCCGGGTACACCGTCTACTACTATCAGTACATCGTTATTACCGGTGGTAGCCAGGCCGCGGATGGTAATGCGGGAGCCGTCATAACCGGGTTCCCCGGAGCGGTTGTTCGCAATGATCCCGGAAAAGCGGCCGGTGAGCGCATTAGAGACGTTGGGCTGCGGACTTTGCACGATGTCGGCCCCCTTCACCAGGGAAATAGACCCGGTGAGAGTGGCTTTTTTCTGAGTGCCATAGCCCACTACGACTACTTCGTTCACGGTTTTACTGAGCGATTCCAGTGATATGGTCAACGGTGACCCGTTTTTAACGGGAACCGTCAGCATATTATAGGAGAGGTGGTTAAAAATCAAAGTATCGCCAATGCTGGCGGTAATGGAAAATTTGCCTTCACCATCCGTTAATGTACCGGCTGTTTTATTTTTCACCCGGATGGTAACACCCGGAACTGCTTCTCCATCGCCGGTTACTTTACCGGTAACCACTGTTTGTTGTGCCTGGGCAGTGCCGGTGAGCAATAAGAGTAAAAGAAAACCTAAACTGATCATGATAGGTTGGCTCCGTAAAAGGACAAAAGACAGGTAGTCCGTTCCGGATAGAAATCTTTTCATAACGCATTAATTTTAAAGAATTGGAAATGGTGGAATGTAATCTTGGTTGCAGGGACTACACATACCCAGCCCCTATGATGATTGCAATGTACGTTGTCGTACACCAACCATAGAGGGGGTAAATCATTTAAAAAAGGGGGTAAAATCGTAAAAAGTGGCAGGGGGGTATTTCAGTTGTCCCCTGAGTGTAAATCAATACCAGTGCGGAAACATCAACCTTCTGTTACATTGAAGTCCTGGTTAAACGAATGCCGGTACTTTTTTACATAATCGGAAGGATTCATTCCAAACAGTTTTACAAATTGCTCCCGGAAGTACTTAATATCACCGATCCCTACCTGCATGGAAGCCTGGGTAATGGTGTAATTTTCTTTGAGCAGCAAAACGGCTGCCTTCCGTAAACGGATAGACCGTATAAAGGAGTTGATGGTTTGCCCGGAGATGGATTTTACTTTTTTATAAAGACTGGAATGGCTCATGCCTATTTCCAGGGTGAACTTTTTAATGGAGAAATCCTCATTGTCAAGATTGTCTTCAATAATTTCGATACACCTTTTCAGGAAATCCTGGTATTCGGCCGGTACTTTGATATTGCTGTTTTTGAGCGTGATGCGGTCAAAAAAGTACTGTTGCAGCAGGTTCCTGTTCTTAATAATGTTGTGAACCTTGGCCAGGAGGAAGTCCTTTTCAAAGGGCTTGGTAATATAATCATCGGCGCCGCCTTCCACCCCCCTGATCCGGGTATCGGAGGCAGAAGATCCGGTTAGCAGTATTACCGGGATATGGCTGATGGACGCTGTTTGCTTGATTTTGGCGCAGAGGGCCACCCCGTCCATGCCCTGCATCTGTATGTCACTGATCACCAGGTCGGGCATATACTGTTGCACGGCGGCAAAGCCGCTGTTGCCATTATCAGCTTCATATACGAGGAAGGTATCTTTAAACAGTTGTTGCAGGTATTGCCTGATTTCATCATCGTCGTCGATCAGCAATATGGATTTTTTCTCGGTGATCACGGTGCCGGTGCCTTCTATTTCCCTGGTGGCAGGAGCAACAGGTGTGTTTACCAGTGTACTGGCCGCCGACAATTCTTCCAGGAAAGCCGATTTAGGAGCCATATTTTCGAGCAGGGGGGCGCCGGCAAAATGCCCGCCTCCCTTTTTCAGGGTAACCAGGAAGGCCGTTCCTTCGTTTACCTTGCTGTGGTAGGTAATTTGACCATGATGCCCGTCAATAAAATGTTTTACGAGATAAAGCCCTATTCCAAACCCGGTTTGCAGGGATTCCTGGCGGTCCTGTGCCCGCTGGAATTTTTCAAAGATCCGGTTGCCAACGCTGCCTCCAATACCACAGCCACTGTCTTTGATGCTGATGGTCACCTCCTGTTCATCATCGGTTAGCTCAAAAATGATACTGCCCTGATCAGGAGTAAACTTAAAGGCATTGGACAACAGGTTGAAAATGGCGATTTCCAGTTTTTCGCTGTCGCCATATATGTCGATGGCCGTTTGCTGGCAGTGGAACTGGTAGTCAATATTTTTGATGATGGCTTGTTGGGAGAAGCACAGGTATACTTCATGACAAAGATTTACAATATCCAGCCGGGATATTTTGAGCTGATCGCCATCACGGTCCGCTTTACGAAACAGCAACAGCTGATCTACCAGGCTAAGCAGGCGCCTGGCGTTGCGGTATACGATGCTGAGGTCCCGGTTATCTTTATTCGGCAACAGTTCCTTTAGCGGGTTAATGATCAGCGTCAGCGGTGTTCTGAATTCATGGGAAATATTGGTAAAGAATGAGAGTTTCTTTTCGTTCAACTCTTTTTCCTTTTCATTTTCCAGGTGCGCCAGTTTGATTTCATACTTCAGTCTTTCTTCCCTGGCTTTATAGCTGGTATAGAGGTACACCGCGGCAATAGCGCTGGTGATATAAATAAGATACGCCCACCAGGTGCGGTACCAGGGCGGCAATACAATCAGGGTAATGGTGTGAATATCATCGCTCCACAACCCGTCGGCATTGCTGGCTTTGATGTCAAACACATAAGAGCCTTCCCTTAAATGGGTGTAGTTGGCCGTACGGGTTTGCCCCACGTAGTTCCAGCTGTTATCCCATCCCCGCAGGCGATAGGCATAGCTGATCTTATCCGGCAAGGTATATTCCAGCGCTACAAAGTCAAAGGCAACGGTAGCCTTATCATAAGGAACCGTAATTTCCTGTACTTCTTCCCTGCTTCTGCCGGATACATAGTTGTCCAGTTGCGTGATGGATACATTATTGATACGGATAGCGGTCAGCAATACCGGTGGTATAGTGGTGCGGGCATATACGCTATCCGGGTAAAAAATATTAAAGCCTTTGATGCCGCCAAACATGAATTCTCCGGAACTTAGTTTCAGCGCGGCGTTAAAGCTGAACTGGTTGCTTTGTAAACCATCGGAGGCAGAGTAATTGCGAAAACTGTTTTTAGCCGGGTCAAATCTTGACAGCCCGTTGAAGGTACTGAGCCACAGGTTGCCGGCATTATCTTCCAGGATTCGGAGAATGGTATTGCTGGGTAATCCTTCGGAAGTGGTGAAACGCTTATACTGACCTGTGTTCCGGTCGAAGCGCAGGAGGCCTCCGCCGTCTGTGCCCACCCAAAAATTGCCTTGCCGGTCTTCATGAATGGATCGCACGGTATAACCTATGGTAAATCGCTGGTGCCGCCGGAGATCCCTGTCTATTTTAATCAGGGAAGAATAGTTGCCGCCCCAGAAATTGCCGGCTTTGTCTTCTGTCAGGCATTGCATGTTTACCAGGCTGCTGTCAAAAAGCTCAAACTGTTGTTGCTGCCGGTTCAGGCGGTACAACGTTCCGTTGTTCGTGGTACTGGCCCAGATGTCCTGCCGTTTGTCTTCATACACCGTCCATACATTATTTTCCGCGGCGTGCGTGTAGGGATTGTAACAAACATAATGTTGAAAAGTATTGCTGGTAGCGGAGTACCGGTTGATGCCGCCGAACCAGGTCGACATCCACAGGTTTTGTTGCCGATCGCGGATAATAGCGGTAATAAAATTACTGCTGATGCCCGGTTGACCGGATGCTTCGTGACGGTAGGAAGTCAGGCTGTTATTTTCCCGGTTCCAGTATTTTAATCCGCCACCATCTGTTCCTATCCAGATATTATGTTTTTCATCTTCACAAAAAGAAAAAGTAAAGTTGTCGATAGCCCGGGCATCCGGATTTTTGTTCAGTACGTTCAACTCAAAAGGATTGCGTTTGGCTTCTACGATATTAACGCCGCCGCGCAGGGTGCCTATCCACTTACGGCTTTCCCTGTCTTCGTATACGGCATACACTGCATTGCTGCTGAGTTGCGGCATATTGCCCCTGGTGGTAAAAGAAGTCGCCACGGAGTCAGCGGGTGTCAGCAGGAAAATACCATTGCCATCGGAAGCCGCCCAGATAGTACCTTCCCTGTCGGTAAAAAGATTTACAATTTTGCTGTTTTCCGCCAGGGCACTGCCGGTGTATTTCCCGGTGGCGGGGATATAACGGAAAAAGCCCGTATCCGTGCCAAGCCAGATATGGCCGGATTTGTCGACTGTTAAACAATTACCGCGGGGGATATCTCTGGAAATAATATCCAGTTGTCCGCGTGCAATATCATACCTGCACAAACCAATATTCTGCACAAAGATCCAGGCATATTTTCCGGTAAACTCAATACCGGTTACCTCGTAATCGGTAGTATTATTAACCGGTATTTGTTTGCCCGTACTGCTGCTGTTATTAAATAACAACAGCCCGTTTTTTTCGGTGCCGATTAAAAGAATGCCGTTATCATCAGATTTGATAATATGTATATTCCCATCCGCTTTACGTGGCGTTTTACTGTTTACCGGCAGGTACACCGGGATAGTAAATTTTTCATTTACCGGGTTAAATACGCATACACCTTTGCGGCCGCCTACCCACAGCTGTTCCCGGGTATCGTCTGCCAGGGTATAAATACCATTATCGATCAGTGAGCTGCTGTCACCAATTTTATTACGATAGATTTTAAATTTATAACCATCATACCGGTTTAGCCCATCATATGTACCAAACCACATAAATCCTTTATGGTCCTGGTATACACTGGTTACCGCATTATTGGATAAGCCATCTTCAATACCCAGGTATTTAATTGGATGGCCGGTAGCGAAAATATTACCTGCAGCGACCACCAACACCCATAAAACAAAACAAATTTTCCCAACACGGTGCATAGGCCTGTTTTAACTATTCATAAAGCTATTGAAAAGGGAGGTATTTTCTGCCGATAAAAATCTATTTTTGAATCAAAAGATCATTATGGCAGTGCAGCATGTAGCGCAGCAACTATTGCATCTGTGCGATATTATCCCCGACAGTGTAAGGCGTATACCGGAATTTGATTTTACATTTAAGCGGGCGCCGGGCAAATGGTCCAAGAAAGAGATCCTGGGGCACCTGGTAGATTCTGCCTCCAATAATCACCAGCGGTTTGTACGCGGAAGGGTGGAAAATGTGCCTACCATTGCCTATGATGGCGATGCCTGGGTAAGCGTTCAGCAATACCAGCAGCAGGACCGGGAACTGATCCTGCAGCTGTGGGAAAACTATAACCGGCACATTGCCGCTATTATTAAAGTGATCAGCGATGATGATCTGCTGAAATGCTGTAAGTATGGAGATGGTACGGTATTGCCCTTACAGTTTTTAATTGAAGATTATCTCCATCATATGGAACATCACCTGAAACAAATAGTGGGTGCGTATTAATGATCATCTGTAACAAGTATTTATCCCTTCAATTCAGCAATGGTATTACTAAACCTGTTAAGCCGGCCTGCCCATATTTTCCGGAGAAAGAACTGCTGTATGAATACCGCAGCCGCAATCAGTACCACAGCTATATATTTGTGATTGTTCCAGTGAATATTTGCGAGGAAGAAAGCAAAAATCCCGGCAAAGGCCAGTACCCTCGAAGTAACTGCTACAGCGGCATAGCGCTTTAGCTGCTGTAACTGCCGCTGCATGGCTTGCAGTAAATTACTGCCCGTGGAAGGCTGCTTTGCCAGCATATAGCCGGCAACGTTATATACCAGCATAAATATGACAGATATTACCAGCAAAACATTGAGATAAAAAGGCTTTTTATCACCATCAAAAAAATCATAGTATACCGCTAAAAACAGGGTATATCCTATGGCTTCTATGATCAGTTGTTTCCTGATCTGTTTGATCACCGGCGATGCTTGTTTAACGGCCATGGCCTGAATGTCGGCGCTGCTGCGGGAAGGCGTGGGAGTGTTATCCCATGCTGCTTTTAAAGGATCCATTGTTTATAAGTTTAAAATGTTTTTAAGCTTGGTTTTTATCCTGTTAATCTTCACTCCTACATAGTTTTCATCTATACCAATGATGCCGGAAATTTCCTGGTAGCTCATGTCTTCCAGGTACAACGCAATAATAGCTTTCTCTGCGTCGCTGAGTTGACTGAGTGCGGCAAATAGCCGGTCCTGCTGTATAGTGGTATTATGGTCGGATGCGGCGGGCAAATCCGGGACTGCATCAGTATAGGTTATCGGGACGCTGCGTTTGCGAAAGCCCGCCAGCGCGGTGTTAAGCGCTATGCGGTACATCCAGGTGCTGATTTTGGCATTTCCGCCGAAAGTGGGATACGACTTCCACAGCTGATAGATCATCTCCTGGAAAAGATCCTCCCGGTCTTCCGGACTATCCCGGTACAAACGGCAGAGCTTATGCAATATGCCCTGGTGCTGCTGTATGCTAACGAGAAATGCCTGTTGATCCATGAATGTTTTGTTTAGCAGGTTAGTTGCAGCAGCACCCTAAAAACTTACAGTCGCCCCCAAATATTTACCAGATCACTTTATTGACGGTTGCCCAGTTGCGGGTGGTACAGGGAATGCCCAGCTTTTTTTCGAGTTGTGCCACCACGTCAAGCGATTTGACTTCCATATCTTTCCGGATCATGGTATATACTTCGCAGTCTTTCATATGCAGGGTTTCTGCGGGCGATTGCAGCGCAGCGATCACTCCGGCGGCATGCGGACCCGCGGGGGCCGACAGGAAAGATACGTATACCTGTAATGATTTGTCGGGCGTAATGCCCGGAAAGGGGGTGTGTTTCACTACTGCTTCCAGCTCAGATACCGACCGGATAATAGCGGGGACTTCAAATCCATAGTTTTTGAGCAGTAACTTTTCTATTTTGGTGGCCAGTGCGGCCACATTGGTACTGCCGGATTCAAACATCACATTGCCACTCTGGATATAGGTTTTCACGTTTTTAAATCCGGCCTCTCCCAGCTGTTGCCGCAGGTTTTCCATTTTAACGATCCGTTTGCCTACATTCACCGCCCGTAGAAAAGCAACGTATTTGGTCATAAGGGTTTCAACTTTACTTTGTAAGTTTGTTTTTATCATGCACTATCTACAAATCATCCGCAAATTATACAACTTAACGGAAGATGCCAATCATGGCTATCCGGAAGCAGCTATCGCCGCACTGGAAGATCGTTTACAGGTTAAAATACCGGCATCTCTCCGGCAGTATTATCTTTCACTGGGGAATAATAAAGTGGTGAACGATAGTTTTAACCGTTTAACTTCTTTAGGAGAAATAGGTTTTTCAGAAGATGAACACCTGGTATTTTATGAAGAAAATCAGGCGGTAGTTTTATGGGGTATCGCGAAAGCAGCGCTGCAGCAGGATAATCCGCCTGTATATGGCACCTACGATAGCGGCAGGGCGGAATGGTTTACGGACGCAGATACAACAGAACATTTCCTGTTGTCGATGGCATGGTGGAATGGTGCACTTGGTGGTCTTACCCACACAGCGTTTACCGACCTGGAAGAAGACCTGACCGCTGCACATATTGCAACGATAACCGGCAACTGGCAGGAACAGAAAGGAGTTTCCAACCAGCTGTTACGGTTCTTTACCAACGACTATGAAGATATTCTTGTACTCACTACTGAGCAGGATGCACAAGTGAATGGTGTATATATCGGCACCAACAACGAAGCCCGGTTTAACTTCATATTGCAAACGCTGAATATGGAATGGTGTTACCGGACCGGTCGTGATGAATAGGCTACCCACAACACAGCAATGATTAACCCGTAGAAAACGCCGCCCAGCGCGGTAGCCAGGTAATCCATGCCTTTACAGTCGATATGATGAAAGTGTTCGTTGATCAATAATATGACAGTGCTCAGTATAGCAATGATAAGCCAGAAACCGGCCTTGCGTGTAATGCTTACCGCTGTACTGTTTCTTACCATTGGAATTTTCAGGAAGAAGTAAAACAGCAACAACAACCCTGCTGCTGAACTGAGATATTGCATCAGGTACCACATTTTCATAGGATGCCGCCATACCTGTACCTCCTTTTGCAGGAAAGGCATCCAGGTAACAAATCGTCCTTCTCCATGGGTAAACGCATCGAGAAAAAAATGTGTCAGGATACCGATAATGATAGAAGTGATCACTACCGGGTAATGCTGCCGGAAATAGCTGTTCCAGCTGAAGGTGCGGAATAGCTGCAACCGGCCACCCACCCACTCCGGGAGGTATGGCAGTAATACAGGTTTAATAATGCCATGATAGAGCCAGGCCAGCAGCAGGGCTAACGGTATATCATATACGAAAATTCCCCACCACTGATGCCCTGCATTAAAGTAGGGATTCAGGAAAATAAAGTACAGGAAATCGGGCACCATACTGCCAATAATTAAACCGGTGGCAGACAGGTATTGGCGGGAGGTATTATAAAAGGGAACAACTATCGCTGCATGTGATATCGTAAATGGCATTTTTCTACGGGTATTGGCTATGAATTTAAATTATTTCTAATAAATAATCCGGTTATTATAAAGAAATGTTAATGTTACAATCGTCCATCATTTCCGGTAAAATATCCAACGCCATTCGTGTGATAACATGTATTTTTATTAGGTCTTTGAAAACATAAAAAAACAATGTGCTATGACAAATTGGATAATTGATGAATCACACAGCGAAATCGGATTCAAAGTTAAACATCTCATGATTACGAATGTGAGTGGATTTTTTACCCGGTTTACCGGAAGTATTCAAACCGACAGCGAGGATTTTCATGATGCAACTATCTCCTTCGAAGCGGCGGCAGATAGTATTGATACACAGAACAGACAAAGGGATGAACATCTGAAGAATGGTGAGTTTTTTGATTCCTCCAACCATCCCAAAATTAGCTTCGTCTCCAAAAAAGTAAAAAAGATAGATGACGAGCAATACAAGTTGCTGGGCGACCTGACGATTAAAGGTGAAACACATCCAATTGAACTGGATGTAGTGCATGCCGGCGTAACCGTAGATCCGTACGGACAAACCAAAGCAGGCTTTGCATTGAAAGGTCGTTTACACCGCGCGGACTATGGTTTGCGCTGGAACGCGACCACGGAAGCCGGCGGTATTGTGCTCAGTGACGAAGTGAAACTGAACATGGAAATACAATTGATAAAGCAATAGTATAAAGCATACAACGCAGCGCTGCTCAACAGGAGGATAAAACAACAGACCCGCTTTTATCTTCCCGTTCGGCAGCTTTATGCGCTATGCTCTCAGCTTTATCCTATCTTTGTGCTTTCCAATAGCAGCACATGAAATTTGAACAATACAATATCTCCCCCGAAATAAAGGACAGTTTAGCAGAGATGGGCTTTAAAAAGCCCACAGATATACAATTCAAGGCCATTCCATCTATCCTCAACGGAGATGACGTAATGGCAATTGCACAGACAGGAACCGGTAAAACAGCTGCCTTTGCCATTCCTATCCTGCATCGTCTGCAGCAGCAGGACCGTAAGTATCGCAAGGCAAAATATGAAGTGAAATGCCTCGTGATGGTGCCTACCCGTGAGCTGGCCATCCAGATTGCCGAAGTATTTCAGTCCATAGCACAATACACCGACCTGAGTATCCTGGCACTGGTAGGCGGGGTAGACCAGGGGCCACAGATCAAAGTACTGGAAAAAGGAGTGGATGTACTCATTGCCACACCAGGCCGTATGTTTGATCAGATCAACCAGGGACATATAGACCTGAGCCAGGTGAAAACCCTTGTACTCGATGAAGCCGATCACATGCTCGATCTGGGCTTTATCCGCGATATCCGCGATGTGATCAAACATATTCCCCGTGAACACCAGACCCTCTTCTTTTCAGCTACGCTGAACAAGGATATCAAGGACCTGGCTTATTCCGTAGTTAATAATCCTATCCGCATACAAATATCTCCCAAGGATCCGGTGGCTAAAAATGTGAGCCACGCTGTAGCCTACGTGGAAATGGACGATAAACGTTTTTTCCTGGAAAGACTGATCAAGGAATTCCCGGAAAGCAAAATCCTGGTATTTGTGCGTACCAAAGTGCGCGCAGAACGTGTAATGGCAGCAATGGCACGTATCGGCATCAAATCACTCACCATGCATGGCGGCAAGGAGCAGGACGATCGCCTCGGTGTAATGGATATATTCAAGAAAGGCGACATCAAGGTACTGGTTACCACCGATGTAAACGCCCGCGGTATCGATATTCCGAATGTTGACTACGTGGTGAATTACGATTTACCCGATGTTCCTGAAAATTACGTACACCGCGTAGGCCGTACTGGTCGCGGCGTACAGAAAGGACAAGCCGTTTCTTTCTGTAGCACTGAGGAAAAACCTATACTGGATGAAATACAGAAATTCCTTGGGAAGAATATTACGGAGATGAAGATCAATAAAGATGATTACCGTGAAACCATTAGTTTCTCCGAAGATATTCCAAACGACAACTGGCAACTACTGCTGGATGAGCATAACAAGGAGCTGGAAGAAGTACAGAAAAAAATAAAGAAAAGAGCCGCCGCAAATGTGAAGAAGAAAGCGAAGAAGAAGTAAGAGGTGTTGAAAGTACAAATCAACATGAGTAACCAGGTAACTTCATAAAAAAACGGTCCTGGCTTACACCAGGACCGTACACTCAAAACACTATAATCTATTGTTTTACTGCTTCCACATTCACGGTAATGTCAACAGTAGGTGCTACTGCGTATACACCGGAAGGTAATTTGTCCGCATACTTCACACCAAAATCAAGACGGTTGATGGTAGCTTTTGCAGTGAAGCCTGCTCTTCTTAAACCCCATGGATCTTTAATAACACCGTTATAGGTAACGTCAAAGGCTACACGTTTTGTAGTGCTGCGGATGGTAAGATCTGCCAGCAAAACATATTTGTTACCTGTTAATTTCTTCAGGGAAACACTTTTCAGTGTGATAGAAGGATATGTTGCTACGTTAAAGAAGTCATCTGTTTTCAGGTGGCCATCGCGCTGATCTACACCGGTGGAAATGCTGGATGCATCTACGGTGAAATCAACTTTTGCATTCTGGAAATTGGTGCTGTCGGCAGTTTCAATGGTACCATTAAATTTGGTGAAATGCCCCTGTACATAACTCAGTCCTAAGTGCTTTACACCAAAGATGATGCTGGTGTGCGCAGGATCGGCATTCCATTTTACCTGTGCAAAAGAAACGATGCTGGCTAATACCAGGAGGGCGGTGAAAAAGAAACCTTTTTTCATGATTTTTTATTGAATTTAGTTAATTATTTATTTGAAAGCTGACCGTCAACGGACCAACGTCCGGCTCCTTTTATGATCAGGGCTATACAGATACCGATTACCAGTAAATGATACTCAAATCCCTCCCCTGCCTGGGTTCCACCCCAGTTCATAAAAAAGCCGTTGGCTTTGTGTATGCTCATGGCTACCAGCATGATAACGGTGAGCATCGCTGCCCATAACCTGGTGGTAAATCCAAAAAGGATCAGCAGTGCGCCGATGCTTTCTGTGAGTATTACGAGGAAAGCAAGTATGGCCGGCGTGCCGGAAGAAGTGAAATAATTCATAGTGGCTTTAAATCCGTATCCACCAAACATGCCGAGTAATTTCTGGGCGCCATGCGGTAATATCACCAGTGCTACAGTGATGCGCACTATGAAAGAAGTAAGACTGTTGTCTGTTTGAAGTAATCGTTTGAACATGATACTGTAGGTTTAATGATGTGTGTACTTTTATTGTATATACAATTGTTAAAGCAAAAAAAATCAATCACGAAGTTTATCCAGCAATTCGTTTAAGATCATCGCTTCGTCTTTGGTCAGTTTTTTAGTGAGCTCCCTGTGATTCTTCTCCATTACCGGATCGAGCTCCTTTAATAAAGTCAGCCCTTTCTCCGTAATCTCAATTTCTACCTTACGGCGATTAGAATCGCATTGTTTGCGGGTAAGCAGTGCTTTCTGACGGAGCTTCTCTACCAGCCTGGTAGCGTTACTCATCCTGTCCATCATGCGCTCCTGTATATCCAGCAGATTTAAAGGTTTGGGATAGCTCCCGCGGAGTATCCTTAACACATTGAATTGCTGACTCGATAAATCATATTGTTTCAGCACATGAGAAGCACCTACCTCCAGCCAGTTACCGGTAAATATTATGTTCAGCATGGCACGTTGGTATTCGTCCTTGAACCTGGTCTGCTTCAGTTCTTCTTCCAGTTTCATAATTACATCTACAACTGTTGTTTATACAACAAAGGTAGGTGTATTTTTCATTTTACCAAATTTTCAACAAAAAAAGAGAGGTAGAAAAAAATTTCACTTTTTTAAAAAACTACTGACAAACAGCTGTCACTTGCCGGTTGTTCCTTTGTATTACAAAACGCAAACAACTATGATACACGCTACCACTGCACCCCAAACGTCTTTTTCTGCTATTGCCCGGGCAAACGCCGCCTGGAATCTCTGGGCCAACAATACCCTGCTTGTCTGGTTGGAAACCAAACCCCCTGAATTACTGGATACCGAGGTAGCCTCCAGTTTCTCTTCTATCCGGAAAACCCTTCGTCATCTCTGGACCGTGCAGGACTGGTGGCTGGCTAACATGGCCGGTGAAGAACCTGAATTTACCTATGGAGAAGTATATACCGGCACTGTAAAGGAAGCCATGGAAGGATTGGCTAACTCTTCCCGCCGCCTCAATAGCTATTTTGAATCATTATCGGCAGAAGAAATGGCGGATACCTGCAGTGTAAACATTCCGTTTACCGGTGATTTTGATATTTCCCGTTTTGAAATGATGCAACATGTGGCTAATCACAGCGCTTACCATCGCGGACAAGTAACTACCATTGGCCGTAATGTAGGATTGACAGATGCGCCGATGACGGATTATATGTATTGGAATCTGCTTGCGAGGTAAATGGCCCCAGCTTTAGCCATTAGCTTTTAGTAAAAATGCAGCGAAGATCATGTGTTGTTGATCTTCGCTGCATTTTTGCTAAAAGCAGGTTCGCTGTATTTCGCTAAAAGCTAATGGTTAGTAGCTGGTTCAGCTATTTAGTCCACCGTCAATAGTCAATGCCGAACCATTGATAAAGCTGCTTTCCGGGCCTGCCAGGAAGCTCACCAGGTCGGCTACATCTGTAGCCTTACCATAATGGCCCAGGGCAATGTGTTGGCGTTGAAAATCGGCATGTGGTCCATCGGCCGGATTCATATCAGTATCTACAGGGCCGGGTTGTACCAGGTTGGTGGTGATGCCGCGGTTACCAAGGTCGCGGGCAAGTCCTTTGTTAAAGGCCGTCAGCGCTGATTTACTCATACTGTACAATGTACCGTAGGGGCCTACCACACGATCCGCCATACAGCTGCCGATAGTAATGATCCTGCCGCCATTGCCCATATGTTTGGTGGCTGCCTGCGTACCTACAAATACCGCGCGGGTGTTTACCGCCATGGTATGTTCATAGTCTTCCAGGGTGTATTCGGCAAATTCCTTCATCACGGCCGTACCGGCGTTATTAACGAGAATATCAATGCGGCCATAAGTATTCACCGTATGATCTACTGCGCCGATCACTGCCCGGGCATCTGCACTGTCGGCTGCAATGGCTGCTGCCTGCTGGCCCTGTGCTGTTAATTCTTCCACCAGTGCTGCTGCCTGGGTGGCGCCTTTAACATAGGTAAAAACTACCGTGGCGCCTTCTCCGGCTAAACGTTTTACGATGGCCGCTCCCATACCGCGACTTCCTCCTGTAACCAGGGCTATTTTATTTTCCAGACGTTTCATATGAATTGATTTTATGCCTGCAAAGCTAGAACCACCGCCTGGTTTAAAGAAGAGGTGCGTTAATTGTTAACTACTAACCTCCATGTTAGTATGCGCCGGCAGGTACCTCTGGCGGATGATGTCCATATGATGCAGTTGGTGACCCGCAATCGTAAATCCGATCGCCAGTACCGACATCTCCGTTTGCCAGCACATACCTGTTCTTAACAAGGAAGTATCCGTATAGCTGTTGAATTGAGCTATAGTAGCCTTACGCAACAGGATCAGCTCTTCCAGTACATCTGCCACACTTCTGTGGTCTACATCAGCATTATCGGCATAAAGCTCCTGGTCCATGCTGGGCGGTACCTGTTTGTCTTGCCGCGCAAATAGCATGGCACGAAAAGCAAATACCCTTTCGGTATCCGTGATATGCTGGAAAACGCCTTTTAAGGTCCATTTGCCGGGTGCATAGGCATAATTGCCCAATGGTTCCAGCTTCGCAATATCCAATGCCTGAAGGTCCTGTAATGTCTGCTCCAGTATTGTTTTCAAGTCTACGTCCGGTACATAGCTGATATAACGGGTGTAGTATCCGGGATCAGGGTGGATGGCTTCTTTTTTCATATGGTGAGTTTAAGGGAGATGAATATACGAACATTTTTCCCGCTCCCCGGGCGCCAAACACAGGATAATCATCTTATTATAATATTTAATATATTTGTGGGTAATATATCCTGACTACCTATTGATCTACAACCATCCTTCTATGAAATATCTGCAACGATGTATCCTGGTGCCGGCACTCATAGGATTGAGCATAGCTGTAAAAGCCCAGGCGCCCGAAACGCCCCGCAACACGCCCATACAATGGGATGCCCGCTGGATTAGTGCCGGAGCCGCCGCTCCAGCTACATACGGGGTGTACCTTTTCCGCAAACAATTCGACCTGCTGAATTATTCAGGTCCGTTTATTATCCATATTTCTGCGGATAACCGTTACCGTTTGTATGTAAATGGCCGCCTGGCCGGTACCGGCCCCGCACGCGGCGACCTGGCCAACTGGTATTATGAAACAACAGACATCAGCCCCTACCTGAAATATGGCCATAACGTAATCGCGGCAGAAGTGGTGAACTATGGCAGCAGCAAACCCCGCGGGCAATTCACTGCCGCAGCAGGGCTGCTTATGCAGGGGCATACACCGCGCGAAGCCGCCATCATTAATACCGGCACCACCAGCTGGCAGGCTATGGAAGATGAAGCGTTTAACCCCCTGCCCGTTACTGCAAATACTTTCTATGGCGCATACGCTGGCGATAGTATCACCGCACAATACCACCCCTGGGGATGGGAACAGCCGGATTACAAGGACAGCTGCTGGAAAACCGCAGTAACTACTGCCAGTGTGGCATTACAGGGTAACAGCGCTAACGACTGGCGCCTGCTCACACCCCGGCCAATAGGACCTCTGAGCCAGGAACGGCAGAACTTTGCAACGATTGTTTCACAGCAAGGTATCAATGCGGATGCTGCCTGGCTGAAAGGAACAGCGCCACTCACTATACCGGCTAAACGAAAAATAAGATTGCAGCTGGACTGCGGACAACAAACAACTGGTTTCCCCGAAATGCTGCTCAGCGGCGGATTAGATGCCACTGTCAAAATCACTTACCAGGCTGCCTGGCAAAACAATACCGTTGTATATGATGTAATCAAACCCGATGGCGGAACCCGCCGCAGGTTTACACCATCCGGCTACCGCACCTTCCGGTATGTGCAACTGGATATTGAAACGGATAAAGCGCCGCTCACAGTGGTCGATTACTATAACGTATATACGCAGTACGCACTGACAGATAAATCTTCCTTTACCGCCAACGCATTAGCAGATTCACTGTGGAATACCGGTAAACACGCTGCCATGCTGGGCGCCCAGGACAACCTTTATAATGATCCCCTGCAGGAACAGCTCCAATACATACAGGATGCACATATACACGGGCTCGCTATCGCATTTTTTTCAGGAGATGATCAACTGCTGAGGAATGCTTTGATACAAACAGACCAGTCGCGTATTCCCGAAGGCCTTGTCCGTTCCCGCTACCCGTCCGATGATCGTGTCCTGAACATCAGCGATGCTTTATCATGGATCAGCACCCTGCAAGACTACCTGCTGTACAAAGGAGATAAAGCCCTGGCAAAACAATTATTCCCTGGTGTACGTAGTATCCTCGATTGGGTAGACCGCCACCAGGATCTGGCTACCGGCCTGCCCGGCAGTATGCCTTACCGCGATAGCATCGCATTGGGGCCACTCACCGGGCAATACCTGTACACATTACGACAGGCGGCTGCCATCGCGGCCTATTGCGATAAACCGGCAGATTCGCTGACATGGAGCCGCACCGCCGACAAACTGCGGGAGGCGTGGTACCAGCAATATTTTGACGGAGAAAAAGGATTGTACGCAGAAACGCCCGCAAAGAAAACATTTTCCCGTTATACCAATGCCCTGGCCGTATTGGCGGATGCGGTACCACCCAGGCAGGTGAAAAGTGTAATGCAGGGCCTGTTAAATGAAAGCCCTCTTCCGGATGAATCGCTCCGCGAAAAATATTATATCTTCAAAGCCATGCAGGAAACCGGCGTTACTGCGGCCTTCCCGGCAGAACTGCAACGGTTGCTGACGCTGAAAGAGCAGAACAGCCCGGTGATGTACCGGTCGGCCGCCGCCATAACCAATCTCTTTTTGCTCGGTATTACCGCCGGTATCCAATCTACCTCATGGAATTTCAAAACCGTGCTGATCGCGCCCGACCCCGGGCAGGCGCCGCATGTAAAGGCGGTCATGGCGCATCCGGATGGCGGCCTGATAGAAACAGACCTTTCATTCAGCAATAATCGTGTGTCCGGCACCGTTAGGCTCCCCTTTGGGGTTACGGGCAAGTTCCGCTGGAGAGGCAAGGAGCTTACACTGAATGGAGGCCCCCAGGAGATTAGTATGTAGGGAAAGCTATTGAAGCGGGATTTTGTCTTTCCCAGGATTAGACTGATTTTGATGATTTACAGGATTTTTTATTCCTTTGATTTTAAAAAGATTTGGGAAGATATAAGCAGATAAAACAAAATATCCGTTTATATCTCCTAAAATCTTCTATAATCATTCTATAATCAAAAAACAAAATCAGTCTAATCAACAAAATCAGTCTAATCCTGGGAAAGACAAAATCCCGCTTCAATAGCCTTACGCTTTTCGCTTTGCATAAAAATAGTTAATGCCCAACGCGCCTATACAAATAAACAAACCAAAGAATTCACGCGTTTCTTCTATCCACGGTTTGGTGGCTTTCATTGTTTCAGCAAGATTTTCTGCGTTGTGTTTGGTAAACCAATCTTCCACTCCGTTCTGATCAAAAAATTTATAAACGGCATAAGCCAGGTATACCAGGATCCCGGCAACATACCATTTCGGGTAAAACCTGTTTTGAGATGCCAGCCAGCAAAGCACGGCGGAATAAAGGTAAATAGGGACCCAAATATATGGATCCGGATCATTGTACTGTAAGCCTGCAAACAAAACGAACATCAGGCAAAGAACAATATTCAATATTTTCATGACAAAACAATTAGGGCTTAAACATACATAAAACTATTTCAAAAGCACATTCCTTGTATTATTTTATCCCGGCAGTGTGGAATAGTGGAAGAAACGACTGCAAATTTGGCACTTTTGAAAAAAATGTTAAAAGAGCATTTGTCTGGGCTAAAATAATGTTATATATTCGAAATCATAAGCACAATTCCACGTGAGAACCAAAATCTGAGTTAAGAAAGTCTTGTTAAAAGCGCAATCTGTTTCTCACACCATTTTTTAACTGGAATCCATATCAGTAAACACTTTAAAGCACACCGGTATGAGGTAATTATTTGTTTGAGTATAAATATTTAGTCCACAGCCTTATTTGTTTTTGATGGTTATAATTTAACTGTTGAACGGACATTTATTTCTTATTCTCTCTGTGTAGCGCATCATGCACGGTTGATGAGTAACTAATGCTTTTATATACAACTTGTATAGTTAACCTGCTTTGACCCCGTCATCGCGGGATAGGGAGCTGTATGCTAAAACGTGTCTGTACAACGGCGGAAATATACACGACAGGTACTCTTATTTTGTAACAATTTTTCTTAAACGTTACTCTTAAATCACGTTATGAAAAAGCATTTTTACCAGGCCCTAACCGCATTCTGCGGTATTCTGTTGCTATTGGCCGCAAGCAACGTTTACGCACAAACGAAAATTACGGGAAAAGTGTCTGACAAGGCATCAGGCAATGCGCTGCCGGGCGTTACCGTATCTGTAAAAGGATCCAACCGTGGTACCGCTACAGATCCCTCGGGCGCCTTTACCCTCCAGGCCAAATCGGGAGAAATCCTGGTCTTCTCTTTTGTGGGATACGATCCACAGGAGGTAGTCGTAGGATCAGGTCCCATAAATGTTTCCCTCACTGAAAAAGTAGGATCCCTCGAAGAAGTAGTCGTAACCGGTTATGCCAGTCAGAAAAAGAAAGACCTGACCGGCGCGGTATCCATTGTTAAAGTGGAAAACCTGACCCGGCAACCGACTTCGCAGATCGCCAATCAGCTGCAGGGACAGGTATCCGGCGTTACCATTCTTGGTTCCGGACAACCCGGACAGGAGCCGCAGGTGAAGATCCGCGGGGTTAACACCTTTGGAAACAATACACCATTGTATGTAGTAGATGGAGTACCTATCTCTAATCTGGCGGATGTAAATCCAAATGATGTGCAAACCATGCAGGTATTAAAAGATGCCGGCGCCGCCTCTATCTATGGAGCACGTGCGGCCAACGGTGTAATTATCATTACCACCAAAAGAGGTACCGGTAAAGTAAAAGTTTCCTATGATGGCTATTATGGAACACAACGCCCGAAAGGTGGCAATGTGTGGAATATCCTGAATCCGCAGGAACAGGCTAACCTGAAGTGGATGGCTATTGCCAACACTACGCCTAACCCTACCTATGCGGATGAACAATATGGCTCCGGCGCCACACCACGCCTGCCGGATTATATCGCGCCCGTAGGCGCCATGGAAGGCGATCCGGGAACAGATCCATCTACCTATTTTGTAAATCCGGAATATAAAGTAGCCAGCGATGTGGATGCCTTTCACCGCATTGTAAAAGCTAATAAATCAGGTACAGACTGGTTCCACGAAATATTTAAACCAGCACCTATTACCAGCCACAATATTTCAGTAGCCGGCGGCGGAGATATAGGAAGTTATTTCTTCTCTTTCTATTATTTCAATCAGCAGGGTACATTAACCAATACGTATAACAAACGTTATGCAGTTCGCGCCAACAGCAGCTATAACATAACTGATCATATACGTGTGGGTGAAAACCTGGAATACTCCCTCATCAACAACCCACAGATCGGCGCACTCACCGAAGGCAGCGGTATTGGTATGGCATTCCGTGAAATGCCGATCATACCTGTGCATGATATCAAAGGTAACTACGCCGGTAGCTTTGGTAAAGGTTTGGGAAATGCCCGTAACCCGGTAGCGATCCAGGACCGTTTCGGTACCACCAAAACACTCGCCAACCGCTTGCTGGGTAATGTGTTTGCAGAAGCGGATATCCTCAGGCATTTCACCCTCCGCACCAGCTTCGGTGGTGAAATTTACTCTTTCAACAACCACAGTTTCACCCTGCCTGAATACGAAAATGCAGAAAATAACAAAGTAAACTCGTATACAGAAAACGCAGGTAGCGGTTATGACTGGACCTGGACAAACACCCTGACCTATCATCAGAACTTCAACCAGTTGCATGACCTGAAAGTATTGATAGGTACAGAAGCCTTCAACAACAACGGACGTACCGTTGGTGGTACTTCCCTGGATTACTTCTCTTTTAATCCCGATTTTACCAACCTCAGTACAGGTAGCGGTACACCTACCAACTACAGCGGCAGTTTCACAGATGGATTATTCTCCCTCTTCGCAAGAGTAGATTACTCCTTCAAGGATCGCTATCTGCTGGGTGCCCTGATCCGTCGTGATGGTTCCTCCAGGTTTGGTTCCAATAACAGGTATGGTAACTTTCCTGCCGTAAGCGCTGCATGGCGTATTTCACAGGAATCATTCATGAAAAATATCACCTGGATCTCAGATCTGAAGATCCGCGGAGGCTGGGGTATCATGGGTAACCAGATCAACGTAGATCCGCTGAATGCTTTTACGGCATATGGATTTCAGAGAGGCAACTCCTTCTATGACCTGAAAGGTAGCAGCAACAGCATTGTACAGGGTTTTTACCGTACACGTATCGGTAACCCGGATGCGAAATGGGAAAGTAACGTAAATGCCAATATCGGTATTGACGCTACCTTGTTCAAAGGCGCCCTGGAAGTAACAGCAGACTATTATCACAAAGTGGTGAAAGACCTGTTGTTCAACGTTGACCTGCCGGCGGTGTATGGTATCGCTACCGTGCCATTTGTGAACGTTGCACAAATGAAAAATAAGGGATTTGATTTCTCTGCAACTTCCAAAATAGATATAACCAAAGACCTGAAGCTGGAGCTAAATGGTAACCTGACGACCTATAAAAATGAGATCGTTAAAATATCTGACGCTGCTCCTTATTTCGACATGGAGGCGCGCCGCTTTAACGGTACTTTTATTATACGCAATGCCATCGGGCAATCTATCAGTGAATTCTACGGATACAAAGTAGATGGATTCTGGAATAGTCAGGCCGAAATTGATGCTGCCAATGCCAAAACCAGGGACCAGTATAAAGACAATACCCTCGTTTATCAGACAGATACAAAACCCGGCCGCTTTAAATATGCCGACGTGAATAACGATGGCAGGATCACAGAAGCTGACCGTACCTACCTGGGTAATCCCAATCCTAAATTCAGTTATGGCCTGAATATCGGTCTTACTTATAAAGGATGGGACTTCACCATGTTCCTGTACGGTGTACAGGGCAATAAGATCTGGAACCAGGTAAAATGGTGGACTGATTTCTATCCTTCTTTCGAAGGGGCGAAGAGCAAAACAGCCCTCTACGATTCCTGGCTGCCAACCCGTCAGAACGCTAAAGCGCCTATCCAGGAAACAACGCCGTCATTTAGTACCTCCAATGTACCTAACTCTTATTTCGTGGAAAATGGTAGTTATCTCAGAGCAAAGAATATAATGCTGGGTTATACTATTCCAGGCCACGTTCTGCAGAGAGCCGGTATTACCAAGTTCAGGGTATATGTACAGGCAGCAAACCTGTTCACCGTTACCAAGTACTCAGGTATAGATCCTGAAATTACAGGCGGTACCAGCAATTTCGGCGTGGATGAAGGAGCCTATCCTAATCAGCGTCAATACCTGCTTGGTGTGAACGTTTCCTTCTGATAATTTTTTCCTGAAAAGCAAAATTGAGAAAAATGAAAACATTACGATATTTAAGTGTAGTTCTTGCCCTGGCAACAGTAGGAATAAGTGCTTGTAAGAAAAGCTTCCTGGAAAGAGATCCCATCGGATCACTCAGTGATGAAATTGTGGCCAATAAAGCCGGTATAAATTATTTACTGATAGGCGCCTATGCGGCCCTCGATGGTCAGCAAACTGCGCAGGCCGCCCTTGGTGGTGGCGGACCCTGGGAAGCGTCTCCTACCAACTGGATCTATGGCAGCGTTGCCGGTGGCGATGCGCATAAGGGAAGCTTCAGCGGGGACCAGCCAGGTATTGACCCTATCGCGAAGTTCACCGTGGATGCCAGCAACGGGTTTTTTAATACCAAATGGAGAGCTGTTTATGAAGGGGTAACCCGCTCCAATACAGTGCTGGCAAAATTGAAAGAAGCAACCGATATGAGCGCTGCTGAAAAAACACAAGTGGAAGCAGAAGCCCGTTTCCTGCGCGGTCACTACTATTTTGAACTGAGAAAGATGTTCAATAAGGTGCCCTATATCTCCGACACCACGCTAAATCCACGTATTAAAAACGACAAGGAGATCTGGCCATTTATTGAAGCAGATTTTAAATTTGCAGCAGACAACCTGCCTCCCACACAAAGCGACGTAGCGCGGGCAAATAAATGGGCGGCGCAGATCTACCTGGCTAAAACCTATCTCTTTCAGAAAAAGTATACAGAAGCAATGCCATTGTTTGATCAGGCCATTACTTCTGGTGTTACTTCCAATGGCATCAAGTATAAACTAACTGATGCGTTTGAGGATAATTTTGATGCTGCCAAGAAGAATAACTCTGAGTCCGTATTCGCTATTCAGATGACCGCCAACGATGGTACCAATACCATCGCTAATGCTAACCAGGGCGAAATGCTGAACTTCCCTTACAACAGCCCTTTCGGATGCTGCGGATTTTATCAGCCTACACAAGACCTGGTTAACTCTTACCGTACCAACGCTACCACCGGTTTACCTGACATGGATAATTACAATGCAACCCCGGTGAAGAATGACCAGGGGATTTTATCTTCTACTGCATTTGTACCGGAAACAGGCACACTGGATCCACGTCTGGACTGGACCGTAGGGCGTCGCGGCTTACCATACCACGACTGGGGAAATCACCCGGGCGCCAGCTGGATAAGAGACCAGGCTTATGCAGGTCCTTATGCGCCTAAAAAAATGGTGTACTGGCAGTTCAACCAGGATAAATACAAAGATGCACACTCCTGGGCGCCTGGTTCCGCTATTAATGTGCTGTTGATCCGTTTCGCTGATGTAATACTGATGTCTGCCGAATGCCATGCCCAAACCGGCGACCTGCCAGGGGCTACAGCTTTGGTAAACCAGATCCGCGATCGTATGATCAACCACCCCGAAAACTGGTTGCACAAATACAAGGATGATACAAAACCTTTACAAGGATTTGACCCAACTAAAATGGCTGCTAATTATAAAATTGGCAGATATACCACCACTTTTGCCAGCAAAGATTTTGCGTTGAAAGCGATCTATTTTGAACGCAAGCTGGAATTGGCTACAGAAGGTCACCGCTTCTTCGACCTGGTACGCTGGGGCATCGCTGATGTGGCATTGAATGCCTTCATTACCTATGAATCAGCTATCACCACTGACTTGAAAGGCGGACATTTTACCAAGGGAAAGAATGAATATTTCCCGGTTCCCCAACGTCAGATTGACCTGACCATTATAGGAGGAGAAAGAGTATTGGATCAGAACCCGAATTACTAGTAAACACTTTTGAGCTTTCCATAAAAATGAATGCAGCGATCATTTCGCTGCATTCATTTTTTGTGCGGACATTTTTAGTACTTTAGAATGCCCGCTAAAATTATTTTCCTGATGACAGATCAACCAAAAATGAATCGATATTGCCTGACACTTTTTTTTATCATCAGTTCCTGTATCGCGCTCAACAGCAGCTGTCATACACCCACTAAAGAAGAAACCGGGAAAGCGCTGGCAGATAAATATTGTTCCGGCTGCCATTTACCCGTATCGCCTGCCATGCTTGACAAGGATACCTGGGTGAACCACGTATTGCCCGCTATGGCCCCCAAATTGGGCATCAGGGTCTGGGGGGAACATGAATACTATCCTCCTATGCCAGGTGAAAAACCAGGGCTTATTTCCATCAAGGATTGGCAAACGCTGGTGGAGTATTACAGAGAAACCGCTCCCAAACAGCTGGTAGCGGAAAAACCATCACCAGCTTTGCAGCACGACTGGGCCTTTTTTTCCATGATACATCCTGAAATCAAAGACTCCAGTGATCCTGTAGGAACAACGCTGGTGGCGTTCAATGTGGCAGACAGCGGTTTGGTAACCAGCGATGCACTTACCGGTACGCTGACCTGCTGGGATAAAAATTTTCACCCCATCAGTTCCAGGAAGCTGCCCTCGCCCGCAGTGGATCTCTTTTTTACAAAAGACAGCACCGGTAAACAACAAGCCATACTTACAGAAATAGGGAATATGCGCGCACTGGATGCCCCCGCCGGCATCATCACCCGCGTTGATCTCCGCAACCAGGACAGCAAACAGGCCGATATTATGGCCTTCCTGAAACGTCCGGTACAAACACTGGCAGCAGATTTTGATAAAGACGGACTCACCGACCTGCTGGTATGCGCATTCGGCCATAACCAGGGAGGGCTCTACTGGCTTAAACAACTGCCGGATCACAGCTATCAGCAACTGCCCATCCAGGAAGTACCCGGCGCTGTTCATGCAGAAACGGGCGATTTTAACCATGACGGCTATACGGATATTATGGCTTTGTTCGCCGCCGGCGATGAAGGCATCTGGTTATTTGAAAATGATAAGAAAGGTGGGTTTACTTCAAATAATCTCCTGAGATTCCCGCCCCTTTTCGGTTCTACCAGTTTTCAACTGGCAGATTTTAACGGAGATGGACAGCTTGATATATTATATACCTGTGGAGATAATGCAGATTTTTCTATGGTGCTTAAACCTTACCACGGTTTATACGTCTATCTGAATGAGGGGAATAATCACTACAGGCAGGTTTGGCATTATCCGGTGAACGGATGTACAAAAGCTGTAGCAGCAGATTTTAATCAGGATGGAAAGCCAGATATCGCTGCCATTGCCTTTTTCGCGGATTTTGAACACAATCCATCCGAGAAATTTATCTTTTTTGAAGGAGGCAATACACCGCTTACATTTACACCACATGCACCTCCTATAGAACAGGAAGGACGCTGGATCTGTATGGATGTAAAAGATTATGATCAGGATGGTGATCCTGATATAGTACTAGGAAACTATGCGCAGGGATTTATCATACTCGATCATTATAAGCCGGACTGGAAAGAATATCAGCCATTTATAGTATTACAGAATAAATCAAAGTAATAATTGCAACGTAAAAATGGTTTGTTTATTTGGAATGAAAGGAGAAATATGTATCTTACGGTCGTATTTTTATTGCTGCGTACATTATTATCTCAAAAGAGATTGAAAGAAAAGCGAAAAACACTTATAGATTTTTGATCTTTAATGTAAAACCATCCGTGATCAACGTTCTCCCAACATAAACCTTATTGCACTGCGCCTGCCGTCAATGGCCCGGTGGTATAAAGATATCCTGATGAATAATCAGGTTTTAGAATGGCGGAAGGAGAGGCAGTAATGCCTCTCTTTTATTTTATACACCTGATCGCTCAACCCCGATGTGAACGGTTTAATATTCAATTTTTGCCACCTATCATAAAAAAAGAGCTGAATTCTGAAAATCCCGTTATTAGGGGTTAATTTTATTGTGAAATCAGCATTATTGTTTTAAACAGGATATGTCAGTGGCTGAATATGTATACGATCAGGATAAAGTGAGCACGCTGCTTAGCACGATCATCAGAACCAACGGTAACGAAAAAGGAAACAACTGGCTGCAGCAACGTTTGCAGTTACAGCAACAAACCGGTGCCATCCCGCAGTTCAATCAAACTTTTACAGCTATTCCACGCTTCACAGGTAAAGAAATCATTACCCTTTCATCGTCGGAAAATAATCAGCTGCAGGAGCTGCTGCCCTCTTTTTTCGTTCAGGGCTGGACGTTAGATCGTCTTGCCAGGGCATGGTGGCTTCTTCAATTGCCGGTATCAGATAAACCGGTATACCTTGACACCCTCGAAAAGCTATTCAACGCTGCGGAAATGAATGAGCTGGCTGCTTTATACAGCGCGCTGCCCCTGCTGCCATGGCCGGAAGAATGGATCGCCCGTACTTCCGAAGGTATCCGGTCTAACATCGGCATTGTACAGGAAGCTATTATGTTGCACAATCCATATCCTGCCAAATACCTTTCAGAGCCGGCCTGGAATCAGCTGGTGATGAAAGCGATTTTCACAGACAAACCCCTTCACCTGGTATGTGGACTCGATGAACGGGCTAATGCTGCGCTGACAGGCATCCTCGTGGATTTTGCCCACGAACGCTGGGCCGCCGGCAGAACAGTAGATCCCATGCAATGGCGCCTGCTGGTGAAGTTTGTGGATGCAGCCAACTTTCCCGATATCACCCGGATCTGGCATTCATTAGATACAGTGGAAAAAGAAGCCGCTGCACTGGTATGTGCACAATGCAGCTTCGCGCCTGCCCGCGAATTACTCGGTCAGTCGCCATCGCTACAGGCTGAAATACAGTCCGGTAGCCTCACCTGGGATACCGTGGCACAAAAAATAATAAAATAATAAACTACTTAAACTGATTTGATATGTGCGGAATTCATGACTTAACAGAGAAAGATCTTCAACCCCTCACTTATACACCAGCTTTTCTCAACAGCATAAAAGGCATGCGCTTTTTTGATCCGCATGTACATATGACGGCACGTACTACGGACGATTACCAGGCTATGGCGGATGCCGGCGTGGTAGCGATCATTGAACCTGCATTCTGGTTAGGACAACCAAGGACCGGCGTAGATACTTTTCGCGATTACTTCAGCAGCCTGTTGGGATGGGAACGTTTCCGCGCTTCCCAGTTCGGAATTAAACATTATTGCACCATTGGCCTTAATTCAAAAGAAGCCAACAACGAAAAGCTGGCAGAAGCTGTGATGGAAATTCTGCCACAGTTTATTTATAAAGAAGGCGTAGTAGGCGTGGGCGAAATCGGTTTCGATGACCAAACCGCCCTGGAAGAAAAATATTATCGGGCCCAGCTGGAACTGGCTAAGGAAGCTGGATTACCGGTGCAGATCCACACCCCCCACCGCGATAAGAAAAAAGGTACCCAACGCAGTATGGATATTGCGCTGGAGCATGGACTGGAGCCTCACATGATCATTGTAGACCATAATAACGAAGAAACGGTGAAAGAAGTGCTGGATCGTGGCTTCTGGGCTGCGTTTACCATCTATCCGTTCACCAAAATGGGTAACGAACGCATGGTAGCCGTGGTAAAACAGTATGGAAGTGAACGGATTATGGTCAATTCCGCCGCTGACTGGGGTATCAGCGATCCCCTCGCCGTTCCTAAAACAGCCGCTTTAATGCACGAAAGTGGTATTGACTTGAATGATATTCATTTGGTAACTTACACCAATGCTGTAAAAGCCTTCGCGCAGAGCGGCCAGATAAATGAAGCAGATTTTGATATTGCCCGAAATATTGATCAAAGTGAAAAATTCAACGGAAGCTCTATATTACGCGGAGGACAGCAACCTCGGATCGACAAAAACACAACCATCATCCGGTAAAGGCCTGACAGCTTCGTTTCTGCTGGCAATGAACCATGAAAACCTGATTACACGGTGAGTTATATTGTTAGCAAATTGATTGGATATCTACGCCTTATGCGACCAGCCAACATTATTACTGCAATCGCAGATATATTGGCTGGTGTAGCTATTTCAGGCTATTTTATAAATGTTTCATTCGCCACCCTCACCCTGGATATTACACTGCCTGTGGTTTGTCTTTGCCTGGCTACTATTGGCCTGTACGGCGGTGGCGTAGTATTTAATGATGTATTTGATGCCACACTGGATAGTACGGAACGCCCCGAAAGACCCATTCCCAGCGGCGTGATCACTAAAAACCAGGCAATTATTCTTGGCAGCTACCTGCTGCTGGTGGGTATCCTCGCTGCGTTTTCTGTAGGACGCCTGACGGGTGTTTCCGGCTGGCTGGCCATTGGCGTGGCAGTGAGTGCGCTCGTTTATGACAAATGGGGAAAACATCAACGGGTGCTTGGGCCTTTTAATATGGGCCTCTGCCGCGGTTTGAACCTGCTCCTGGGTATCAGCATCGTTCCCGACGCCCTCGCCACCTACTGGTGGATGGGCTTCATTCCCATTCTCTACATCGCAGCCGTTACCAACATCAGCAGGGGAGAAGTACACGGCGGCAACGTAAAAAGTTTGCGCCTCACCGCCCTTTGTTATGCCCTCGTATACACAACCATGGGCGTACTCGCATTGCTCCATCACCGCATCTGGTCAGCGCTTCCATTCATCCTGCTCTTTGCCGTGATGATTAACGTACCGCTGTTCAAAGCTATGAAAGATCCTTCCGGACCCAATATCGGGAAAGCCGTTAAAGGCGGCATCATCGCACTGATCGCCATGAATGTAGCCTGGATCGCAGCTTTCGCCACATTGCCCTTTGCATTGATCGTATTACTCTTTTTACCGGTTTCTCTGATACTCGGAAAACTTTTCGCGGTAACGTGATGCCGGCTAATGGCTAAAAGCTTAATCAACAATGCCCCGTTTCATTGCTTCTTTCACCAGTCCGGCAGTGTTTTTTACGGCGAGTTTCTGCGTTAGGTTAAGCCGGTGAGTTTCCACTGTACGTAAACTGATATAGAGCATATCAGCAATTTCCTGGTTGGAATGTTCTTCTGCAATCAGCTTCAGTATTTCTTTTTCTCTCCTGGTAAGCGGAATATCATAGCCCGAACGTTTCTGACCGGTGATTATTTCCTCTAGTAGTTGTTGTTGTATGAGGCCGTCCAGGTACTGTTCCCCTGCATTCACTTTTTCAATGGCTGCAATCAATTTGTCGGGATCAGTATTTTTGAGCAGGTAACCGCTGGCGCCGTTGCGCAGCATCTGCCTGATGTAATGAGATTCCATAAAACTGCTCAATGCAATGATCTTGATGCCCGGATGCGCTTTCCTTACCTGTTTACAAAGCTCCATTCCATCTATCTCGGGCATTTGAATATCCAGCAGCAATACATCCGGTTGTGTTACCGGCAGAGCGGCCATCAGTGAGGCGGCCCTATTACTTTCATATACTATTGAAATGTGTTGGTAAGGCGCCAGCATGGCTTTAAGACCACTGATAACCAGCAGGTGATCGTCTGTTATGGCAAGTTTGATTTGCATGTTGTTTGGTGTTAGCATGAAGGTTGCATTTCCATCAGCTGCATGATGGCAATGTTAAATTCTATGTATACAGTTGTGCCACAGCCCGGTGTGGCGGTAAGTGTCAGATGTCCGTTTAATAATTTGATCCTGGTATGCAGATTTTTTAATCCCATG
>Ga0207426_1000404_pt1 | contig 72541 bp, 68 predicted proteins | sample AraplaMF_Cvi_mMS_FD_184265 | JGI IMG/M metagenome (GOLD analysis project Ga0207426, IMG submission 184265) | Arabidopsis root microbial communities from the University of North Carolina, USA - plate scrape MF_Cvi_mMS (SPAdes) (version 2) | ecosystem: Host-associated > Plants > Roots > Endosphere...
CGGAGGTGGCGGAGCTGATCGAGGCCAGCCGGGCGGAGGTCGCGGTGGCGGCCTTGTGCCGGCGCTGGGGCTTCCCACCAGAGGTCGAGCGCTGGCTCGAATTGGCCGACGAGGCCCTGGAGCATCTCGGCTTCCTGCCGTCGGAGGATGGCGAGGACGATCCGCCCGCGGACAAGCCCCGCCCGGCCGGCCGCCGCAAGCCCAAGGCCCCTGACACGGGGTGAACTGCCGGCGCGTCGCACTCACCCCATCCACCATTTCAACCTTGACGCGAACGCAGCCTTCCACACTCCCCCTCCCCTTGCGGGAGGGGGTTGGGGGAGGGGTCTGCGCGCGTCCGCGCGCGAATGGGGAGAGGACAGGCCGTCATGGCCGAGGCGTTAGGGTTCAGGCCGGCCTCGGCGGCGAAAACCCCCTCCCCCTAGCCCCCTCCCGCGAGGGGAGGGGGAGGGTAGAAGGGCTGGATTGGCTTGAACGACAGCATTCTGAAAAGGTTCCCGGCAGGGGCCGGAGGTGCTTCTCCGCCGGCTTACGCCGCCTTCCTCTCCTTGAGGAACCGGAAGAACTCGACGCCCTCGCGCAGGCGGCGCTTCATCATCTCCGGGCTGCGCACCATCTCGCCGACGATCGAGGCGATCTTCGGCGCGCGGAAGTAGAAGCGCCGGTAGAAATCCTCCACCGAATGGAAGATCTCGCCATGGCTCAGATGCGGGTAGTGCAGCGGCGCGATCTGCACGCCGCGCTCGTCCACCAGCTCGGCATTGGCCTCGTCCAGCCAGCCATTCTCCACCGCCTGGTTGTACAGGAAGGTGCCCGGATAGGGCGCCGCCAGCGACACCTGGATGGTGTGCGGGTTGATCTTGGTGGCGAAGCGGATGGTCTCCTGGATCGTCTCCTTGGTCTCGCCCGGCAGGCCCAGGATGAAGGTGCCGTGGATCTGGATCCCGAGCTCGTGGCAATCCTTGGTGAACTTCTCCGCGACCTCGATCCGCATGCCCTTCTTGATGTTGAACAGGATCTGCTGGTTGCCGGATTCATAACCGACCAGCAGCAGCCGCAGGCCGTTGTCGCGCATCACCTTCAGGGTCTCGCGCGGCACGTTGGCCTTGGCGTTGCACGACCAGGTGACGCCCAGCTTGCCGAGCTCGCGGGCGATCGCCTCGGCCCGCGGCGCGTCGTCGGTGAAGGTGTCGTCGTCGAAGAAGAACTCGCGGATCTGCGGCATCGTCTGCTTCGCCCAGCGGATCTCGTCGATCACATGGCCGACGCTGCGGGTGCGGTAGCGGTGGCCGCCCACGGTCTGCGGCCACAGGCAGAAGGTGCAGCGCGACTTGCAGCCGCGGCCGGTGTAGATCGACAGATACGGGTGCTTCAGATAGCCGATGAAATAGTCCTCGATCACCAGATCGCGGTGGTAGACCGGGCTGACGAAGGGCAGCGCATCCATGTTCTCGAGGGTGGCACGCTCCGGGTTGTGGACCACCACGCCCTCGGAATTGCGGTACGTCAGCCCGTCGATCTTCGACAGGTCGCGGCCGTCGGCGACCTCCTTGATGGTAAAGTCGAACTCGTTGCGGGCGACGAAGTCGATCAGCGGCGACCCGGCCATGCTGCCGTTGGGGTCGACCGCCACCTTGGCGCCGACCAGCCCGGCCTTCAGATTCGGGTTCACCGCCTTCAGCGCCTCGATCATCTTGACGTCGGAGGCGAAGGACGGGGTCGAGGTGTGCAGAACGGCGAGGTCGTAATCCTTGGCCTGCGCGGCGACCGCGGCCGGGCTGGTGCGCGACGGCGGGCCGTCGATCAGCTTCGACCCCTCGACCAGCGCCGCCGGCTGGGCCAGCCAGGTCGGGTACCAGAAGGACTTGATCTCGCGCTTGGCCTGGTAGCGAGAGCCGGCACCGCCGTCGAAGCCGTCGAAGGACGGCGCCTGCAGAAACAATGTCTTCATCGTCATGGGGAGGGAGGCCTCCGATCCGTCACCAAGGTGCCGTCTGGAACGAGTTGATACAAATGGCCCCGCCAGTTCACGCCGGAGCCGAGATAGCTCACGACGAAAACCGCGAAGGCCAGCAGGTCGCGCGCCGGAATCAGCCAATAGGGCCGCGGCGGCAGAGAGTAGGCGCGTTCGAAGCGGATGCACAGTGCGATCCGCAGCATGGCTGCCAGCCCGGCCGTGGCCAAAGCGGGCCAGCCGCCGCCCAGCGCCCAGGCGATCAGGGCCAGGGCCACGGGATGGGTGATCAGCGACCCGGCATAGCCGAGCGGATCGATGCTCTTGATGGTGCGGGCCCAGCGCAGCTCATGCGCCCACATCGTGGCGGCCGAGGCCTCGCTGCACAGATGGCCGATCAGCTGGGTCGACACCGCGACCTTGCGGCCGGCGGCCCAGACCGCGGCGCCAATGGCGTGGTCCTCGGCCAGCAGGTTGGCAAAGGCCTTGAGCCCGCCGATCTCGGCCAGCATGTCGCGGTCCATGACGATGGTGGTGCCGATGCAGGGCCGCGCCAGGCGCAGGCCCAGCCCGACGATCACGCTGGGGGTGAAATGCGTGTCCATGCCCAGGCCGATCAGCCGCGACCATACGCCGCCGGTCGGCACGCCGTGATACAGGCAGGTGACGCAGCCGACTCCGGGGGCCTGCAGCTCCGCCACCATCTGGCGCAGATGGTCGGCCGGCACCCGCACGTCGCTGTCGGAGAACACCACCACGTCATGGCGGATCCGCTCCGCCATGTTGATCAGGTTCGACACCTTGCGGTTGGTGCCGTGCCGGCGGGCATCGACCACCAGCTCCAGCGCCGCCTGCGGGAAGGCGCGGCGCAGCTCTTCGACCACGGCGAGGGCCGGGTCGCGCGGGTCGGCGACGCCCAGCAGGATCTGCACCGGGCCGGGATAGTCTTGGGCGCAGAACGAGGCCAGATTCTCGAACAGCCCGGGCTCGGCGCCGTGCAGCGGCTTGATCACGGTGATCGACGGGAAGGCGCCCGGCTCCGGCACCTGCCGACGGGCGTGGCGGCCGGTCAGCAGGATCGCCGCGCACAGGTAGAGGCACCCGAACGCCGCCAGGACCAGGACCGCGATCGCCAGGACATGCACCATACGTTCCGTGCCCGCGCGCTTCCGTGCAACCGGCGTGCTCGCCGCCGCCGGCCGGGCCGGGGCGATGGGCGTTCCGATCGTCTCCGCCGGCCCCGGGCTACGTCCCCGGCATCCGGAAGGATGATGCGCAAGCTAGGCGGCTAGATCCCTTTAGGGAATCGCAAAATTGCCACAGTCGTAACGCTGTGGGTGCCGGCGGTGCGGCCGGCACCCCGCGGCCTCTCAGTTGGTGGCGACCTTGTAGTCCGGCAGGGCGCCGAGGTCGCCCTTGTAGACGAAGGCCGGGCGGCCCTTGACCAGCACCGGCTCGAGCAGGGCGTAATCGGCCGCGACCAGCCGGCCGCCGACGCCCAGCGTGCCGCCGATGCGGATGATCGCCAGCAGCACCTGGCCGTTCGGCGCGATCACGAAATCGGCGACCTCGGCGATCGGGCGCTGCGCCGAATCGAGCACGTCGGACCGGATCAGCCGGGTCGCCAGCGACCCATGGGTCGGGTCCTGCGGGTTGGCGATGGCCTCGTCGATCGCCTTGGCGGTGTCCTCATAGCCCTGCTGCACGCGGCGGCCGGCCTGGTCCAGGGCCTTGCCGGCCTGGCCCAGCAGGTCCTGCATGTCCTGGGCGGAGGCCGGGCCGGCCAGCAGCAGAGTGGCGGCGGCGACGGCCAGGGGCAAACGGATGGAACGCATGACTTTTCTCCAGTCTCGCGATCGCGGATGCGGAACCGAGATAAGGGTCCGGGACGGGAAGTTGTTCCTCAAATGCGGCGGGAGCCGGGCGCTCGATGCGCCCGTCACTGCGGCAGGGAGCTGCCCTCCAGCCAGTCGATCCGGTCCATGGCGCGCTCGGCCAGGCAGCGGCTGCGCCCGGGCTCGCCCGACAGGCGCGCGGCGACCACGCAGTCGCTCTCGGCGAACTGCGTCCAGCTCCGCTGCGCCGGCAGGAAGGCCTTGCGCCACTCGGCCGCGACGGCATCGTCGACCGGCGGGTTGTCCGCCAGCTCGGCGGCGAAGGCCTTCAGCTTGCCGGCGTAGATCCGGTGCAGGGTCTCGAACGGGTCGTCCGGGTCCAGCGCGCCGTTGTCGTAGTCGGACAGCGGCAGCACCGTCTCGGGGTCGCGGTTGGTGAAGCCGTTGTAGTCGATGCGCAGGCTGACCCGTCGTTCGCCCGCGGCGGCCGAAGGCCAGGTCAGCAGCAGGAAGCTGTCGGTGCCGCGGGTGTCCAGGATGCGGTAGGCATAGTGCCCGACAGGCGCGCTGTTCTCGGCGATGGTCACGGCATAGCAGCCGGACGAGGCCTCGCCGATCCCGGGCTGGCCGCTGTCGCATTGCCCCTCGGGGCGCAGCACGCCGATGCCGCTGTCGTCGACCAGGCGCAGCAGCACGTCGGTCCGGTCCGGCGCCAGCTTCGCCGACAGGACCTCCAGCGTCAGCACCTGCTCCGCCCGCGCCGGCAGGGCGGGGAGCAGCAGCACCGCCAGCAGGGCCGCGATCCGCCTCATGGCCTGGCCTCTGCCAGGCTGCGCTTCAGCGCCGCCAGCTGGTCGATCCGCACCATCGTGTGCAGCGTCCGGCACTGGTCCGACTGCTCCGGTGTCGGCGCCAGGGGCGCCACGCAATCCGCCTCCTTCAGCGCGATCCAGTCCCGCTCGGCCTGGACGATCAGCCGGCGCAGCTCGGCGTCGTCGGCGACCTTCGGGCTCGAGATCACGCCGTCATAGATCGCATTCAGCCGCTGGTCCTGGAAGGCGTAGAGCGGCGCCCAGGGGTTGTCCGGGTCGGCGAAGGCGTCGCCGGGGATGCCCTCCATGGCGATTTCCGCCGGACGGTTGCGCACGACCTCGTCCCCCAGCTTGAAGGAGATGTCGATCCGCAGCGTCCGGGCGAAGCGGCCCTCGACCGGCGTCCGGTAGCGCAGCGCTAGGGCGGTCGTGGTGCCGCGGTTGAGCATCAGGTCGTAGGACAGGCCGGCGACGGGCTTGCCGTTCTCGGTCGCCGCGATCTTGTAGCAGCCGGTCTGCTGCGGGTCGTCGGTGCGGGCATAGCCGCTGCCGTCGCAGCCCTCCGCATCGGCCGGCAGGGCGCTCGGGTCCAGCCCGTCCCCGGTGACCACCAGCACCAGGGCGACCTCGTTCTTCGGGCCGGTCCGCGCCGCGATGACCTGGGCGTCGAGCGTCGGCGCCTCGGCCGCGGCGGCGGGCGCCGGGCAGAGCGCGGCCAGGCCCAGCGCGACGAGGGCTGCTCTCATCCGGATGAACAGGTCCCTCAGGCGGCGCTGCTGCGCGGCCGCGGCGTGTCGCCGACATCGTCCAGGTCCGGCGCCTGGCCGTAGCTCATCCGGCGCATCTGCTCGATCACCTGGGCCATCTCGGCCTCGGTCAGCCGCGGCGGCTCGCCGATCGCCAGGGCATGGACATACATCTTCGCCAGCACCTCGACCTCGGTGGCCCGCCACAGCGCCTGGGCGAAGCTCTCGGCCAGCACGATCAGCCCGTGATGGCCCAAGAGGCAGGCGGTGCGGCCCTCCAGCGCCTTCAAGGCGTGGTCCGACAGCTCCTGCGTGCCGAAGCAGGCATAGGGCGAGCAGCGGATGTCGATGCCGCCGGCCACCGCGACCATGTAGTGGAAGCAGGGGATGCCCTTCTCATGCACCGCCAGCGTGGTCGAGAACACCGAATGGGTGTGCAGCACGACGTTGACGTCGGTGCGATTCCTGAGGATGTCGCGGTGGAAGCGCCACTCCGAGGACGGCATCCGGCGGCCGTCATAGCTGGCGTCGAAGGCCATCTCGACGATGTCCTCGGGCTGCATCTGGGCGTAGGGCAGGCTGGTCGGGGTGACCAGCATGCCGCCCTCGATCCGGTGCGAGACATTGCCGGAGGTGCCCTGGTTCAGCCCGCTGGCGTTCATCTCGCGGCAGGTGTCAATGATGCCTTGCCGCAGGGCGAGATGGGTGAGGGCGGACATGGGTGCTTCCTCGGCTGGGTGTTTGGTGGGCGGCGATACGTCCGATCTATAGCGCCGCGATGTCCGGCGCGCCAGCCAGAGCCCGCCAGCGATCGGCGTAGGCGGCGAGGCCGGGCAGGGTCAGCGGGGCGGCCGGACGCAGCGGCACCCGTGTGGCGGCGTGGCCCTGGTTGCGGGCCCACAGCAGCGCCGCGCCGATGGCGCTGCCGTCCGATTCCGCCGAGGTCTCGACCCGGTCGCCCGGCCGCAGCGCGGCCAAGAGCGGCGCGAAGAGCGGGTTGGCGGCGACGCCGCCGTCGACGATCACCCGGCCCCGCGCGTCCAAGAGGTCGAGCGCCGTGCTGCAGCTGAGCGCGGTGTACAGCGTGGCCAGGGCGGCACGGCCGGCGGGGCCCGACGGCGCCGGGCCGATGATCTCGCCGCGCCCGGCCCGGCCGGGAAACAGCCCGTCGCCCTCGGCAAAGCCCGGCAGCGCCATGGTGCCGGCCGCGACCCGGGCGGCGAGGTCGGCCGCGGTCGCCTCGGCGGGATCCGGGCCGGCGATCCGCTCCCATTCCCGGCCGCCCATATGCAGGGTGCAGCCGATCGGCCGGCCGTCGACATCGACATTGGCGACCATGCCGCGGCGCTCATCCAGCCGGTCCATCGGCAGACCCGGCCGGAACCCGATGATCCAGGTACCGGTCGACAAGAGCGGCACGTCGCCCAGCCCGGCGGCCAGGAAACGGTGGTAGTTGGCGTTGCTGTCATGCACGCCGCACAGCAGGGCCAGGTCGGTCGGCAGGCCATGCGCGGCGGCGAGGCCGGGCCGGATCGTGCCCAGCACGTCCCAGGCGTTGCGGCGCGGCGGCACCAGCCGGTCCCAGCCCCGGCGCCGGACGATGCCGGTGAAATCCCCCGCCGCCGGGTTCCACAGATGGGTCTGGGCCGCCAGGGTGGTGATCTCGCTGGCCGGCACGCCGCCCAGCCGCCAGGCGAAGTACTGCGGCAGGGTCAGGAGCCAACGGGCGCGGGCGAAGCCGTCCGGGAAATCGCGCTCCAGCCACAGCATCTGCTTGGCCAGCCGGTGCGCCCCGGGGTCGACCAGGCAGCCGGTCTCGGCGAAGTCCGGCCCCTCGGCGGCATAGGCCACGTCCAGCCAGCCCGGCGCTTCGGCCTCGTAATCCATCATCGGCAGCACCGGCCCGTCGTCGTCGACCAGCACGCCGCTGGTGCCGTAGCCGGTGGCGACGAAGGCGGCCAGGCGGTGGCGGCGGGCCAGGTCGCCCAGCGCGCCCAGCAGCCAGCTCTCCATCGCCGCCACGTCGACATGCAGATAGGGCGGGCCGGGCCGCGACAGGTTGCGGGTGCGCACCGCCTCCAGGACCGCGCCGTCCGGCGTGGCCGCGAGCAGCTTCAGATTGGTCTTGCCGACATCGAGCACCGCGACGACGGACATGTGCGTCCTATTCCACCATCGACCAGGCGAAGGGCTCGCCGCGGGCGAGGTCGCGGGCGGCGCGGCGGCCCAGCACCTCCGGCAGGTGCTTCGGCGCCAGGCCGTAGCCCGGGCGGATCGACCGGACATTCGCCTCGGTCAGCGTCTCCCCGGCGCGGACGTCGCCGGTGACGTAGAGCGAGCGGCGATAGACGATGTTGCCGGCCTCCGATCCCTTCAGGTCGTAGCGGATGCGGCCCAGCGCCGCCCAGGCGCCCTTGCAGTCCTCGACCAGCCGGGTGAACTCGGCCGGCTCCAGCGAGAAGGCCGAATCCGGGCCGCCATCGGCGCGGGCCAGGGTGAAATGCTTCTCGATCACCGACCCGCCCAGCGCCACCGCGGCGACCGAGGCGGCGGTGCCCATGGTGTGGTCGGACAGGCCGCCGATCACGCCGAAGGTCTCGGCCAGATTCGGGATGGTGCGCAGATTGGCATCCTCCATCGGCGCCGGATAGGCGCTGATGCAATGCAGCACCACCAGCCCGTCGGCGCCGCCCTTGCGCGCGGTGGTGATCACCTCCTGGATCTCGCCGAGATTGGCCAAGCCGGTGGAGATGATCATCGGCTTCCGCTTGCTGGCGATGTATTCGACCAGCGGCAGGTCCACCACCTCGAAGGACGCGACCTTGTAGGCCGGGGCGCCCAAGCCCTCCAGCAGGTCGACCGCGGTCTTGTCGAACGGGCTGGAGAAGACGGTGATGCCGAGCTCCCGCCCTTTGGCGAACAGCGCCTCGTGCCAGTCCCAGGGGGTCGAGGCCTCCTGGTACAGGTCGTACAGGCGCTGCCCGTCCCACAGCCCGCCCTTGATCCGGAACTGGTCGCCGTCGTGGTCCAGGGTGATGGTGTCGGCGGTGTAGGTCTGCAGCTTGACGGCATCGGCGCCGGTGGCCTTGGCCGCCTCGATCATCCTGAGCGCCCGGGCCAGATCGCCATTGTGGTTGCCCGACAGCTCGCAGATCACATAGGGCGGATGGTCGGGGCCGATCCGGCGGCCGGCAATGGATATCTCCTGCATGCGGGCGACCCCGGTATGGCCTGCTGAAACGGCGCCAGTTGAGCCCAGCTGGGTCCGGAATTCCAGCCCTTCGTCAATGGGCGCCACCCAGGTTCATGCCGACGACGCCGGCGATCACCAGGGCGACCGAGGCCAGCTTCAGCGTGGTCATCGCCTCCTGGAACCACAGCACGCCGATCGCCACGGTCAGGGCGGTGCCGACCCCGGCCCAGATCGCATAGGCCAGGCTGAGATCCATCCGCTTCAGGGTCAGGGTCAGGCAGCCGAAGGCGGCGGCGTAGAACACGAAGATCAGCGCCGAAGGCAGCAGGTTGCGGAACCCGTCCGACAGCTTCATGCAGAGCGTGCCGGCGACCTCGAACCCGATCGCGGCGAACAGCAGGATCCAGGTCATCGGGCGGCCTCAGTGCGGGGTGACCAGCTTCAGCCCGATGATCCCGGCGACGATCAGGCCGATGCAGGCCAGCCGGGCGAAATCGGCCGATTCGCCGAACAGGTAGATGCCGAGGATCGCGGTGCCGACCGCGCCGACGCCGGTCCAGACCGCATAGGCGGTGCCGATCGGCAGGTCCTTCAGCGCCAGGCCCAGCAGCACCAGGCTGACGATCATCGCTGCCGCGGTGCCCAGGCTGGGCCACAGCCGGCTGAAGCCCTCGGTGTATTTCAGGCCGATCGCCCAGCCGATCTCGAACAGCCCGGCGATGATCAGGATCACCCAAGCCATGACAGAAGCTCCTTGATTGAAGGTCAGGCGCCGCGCGTCATCGCGTCCAGGCGCTGCAGCACCGCCGCCCGGTCCGCCGGGTCGACGGCGCGGATGCCGAACACCTCGTTCAGCCACAGCCCGTCCGCCGCCAAGCGGACGATGGCGGCCAGGACCGGGTCGATCCCGTCCGACCGCTGCTGCCCGACCCAGCCGGCATATTGCGCGGCATAGGGGGCCAGCAGCGTTGGGTCGTAGCCCAGGGCGGCGATCAGCGCCGCCTCCCGCATCGCATCCTGGTCCTCCGGGGTGCCGGGCGGCGGAAAGGCGGCGCCGAGATAGGCGCGAGTCCAGGTGCCCGGCTTTCCGTCCGCGGCGGTTAGCCTGTCCATCCGCTCCTGCATGCAGGTGCCGATCCGGGCGATCATGGCGCGGATCAGCGCCTCCTTGCTCTCGAAGTGATAGATCAACCCGCCCTTGCTCAGGCCGGCGGCCTCGGCGACGGCATCCAGCGTCAGGGCCGGGACGCCGCGCTCCAGCACCACCTGCTCGGCGGCGGCCAGGATCCGGATCTTGGTATCTGGCGTGCTCATGAAGGCCACTATACCGACTGGTCGGTATAGTGGCAAGCGAGTGGCGGGGCATGGCGGCCATGCCATGATGTTGCATGGCCCATCGCAACCGCGTCACGCCCTTCGGCGAGATCGTCGCCGACCCCGCCCGCGGCACCATGCTGGGCAACCGCGGCGTGATCCACGATGCGGCGGGCCGCATCCGCCGGCCGTGGTCGACCACGCGCTGGATCTGCTGCCGGCTGGAGTTCAAGGGATGGTGGCGGCCGGTGATGCAGCCGAACCGCTGGACCCATCTGTTCTTCCTGGACGAGGCCGTGGCGATCGCCGCCGGGCACCGGCCCTGCGCCGAATGCCGGCGCGAGGCCTATAATGCCTGGCGCGCCGCCTGGGCCCAGGCCGAGGGGCTGGCCGTGCCGCCGCTGGCCGACGCCATGGACCGGGTGCTGCATCCCGCCCGCATCGACCCTGCCATCCGCCGCCAGCGCGTGGTGCCGCACCCGGCGGCGGACCTGCCGGACGGGGCGATGGTGGCGCTGCCGGACGATCCCGGCGGCGCCTGGCTGGTGCTGGGCGGCGGCCTCCGCCGCTGGACCCCGTCAGGCTATACCGAACCCAGGCCGCGTCCCTCCGGCCAAGTCGGCCTGCTGACGCCGGTGCCCAGCGTCGCCGTCCTCGCTGCCGGCTACCGGCCCGAACTGCACCCGTCCGCCACTTAGTCCGTCTCGCCGCCCTCCGCTGCCACGGCCGAGAGCCATCGCCGGATCACAGCCTCCTCCTCCGGCGACAGCCCGGCCGCCAGCGCCCGCTCCAGCACCTGCACCCGCTCGCGGCAGCGCGCCAGCAGAGCCTGGCCGCTCTCGCTGATCTGCAATGTCTGGATCCGGCCATGCACCGGGTGCGGCCGTCGCGCCACCGACCCGGCGCGCTCCAGATTGGCGACGATGACGCTGACCGTCTGCGGCGTCAGCAGGGTCAGCCGCGCCAGGTCGGCGCCGGACAGGCCGGGATAGGCCGCGATCATGGTCATGATGGTGAATTGCGGCGGCGTCACCTCCAGGTCGGCCAGGGCGCGTTCCATCCGCAACCGGTAGGTGCCGCTGGCCTGGCGCAGCAGATAGCCGAAATACCCGGCCTCGCCCCGCTTGCCCTCGCCCGGGCGCGGAATCGCCGGGCCCTCGCCGCGCTTGACCATAGTATCAGAACTCTTATATGTTATTCGTGCTCTGATATTATCCCGACTCCCTGGAAAGGGCTATCGCCATGTCGGCCGATGCCGAAGCTGCCGATCTCCGCCTCGTCGAGGACGAGGCCGCCGTCGCCGCCTGCTGGAAGCTGATGCGGCAGCTGCGGCCGCATCTGGAGTCGGAGGCCGAGTTGGTAGCGCGGTGGCGCTTCCAGGCCACGGCCGGGTACCGGCTGGTGGCGCTGTGGCGCGGACCCAGGCCGGTGGCGCTGGCTGGATTTCGGGTGCAGGAGAATCTGGTCTACGGCCCGCATCTCTATGTCGACGACCTGGTCACAGACGAGGCCGAGCGCAGCGGTGGTCACGGCGCCCGGCTGATGGGCTGGCTGGCAGAGGAGGGGCGGGCCTTCGGCTGCGCCCGGCTGATGCTCGACACCCCGCTGACCAACGTGCTGGGCCACCGCTTCTACTACCGCTGCGGCCTGCTCGCGGGCGCATTGCGCTTCGGCCTGCAACTGGCCTGACACGACAGGAGTCCCCGATGCCGTTCAGGATCTTCCTCGCCGGCGCCGGCGGCGTCGTCGGCCGCCGCCTGGTGCCGCTGCTGTGCGACGCCGGGCACCAGGTCTTCGGCACTACCCGCGATCCGGCCAAGGCCGAGATGCTGGCCCGCCTCGGCGCCGAGGCGGTGGTGGTCGACGTGTTCGACGCCGCCGCCCTCGCCCGCGCCGTCGCTGCGGTGCGGCCGGAGGTGGTGATCCACCAGCTGACCGACCTGCCGCCCGGCCTCGACCCGGCGCGCATGGCCAAGGGCGGACCGCGCAACGCCCGGATCCGCAGCGAGGGCACGCGCAACCTAGTCGCGGCCGCGCGGGAGGCCGGGGCGCGACGGCTGATCGCCCAGAGCATCGCCTGGGTCTACGCGCCGGGCACGCCGCCCTATGCCGAAGACCACCCGCTCGACCGGTCGCCCGCCAATCCGCGGCGAGTCAGCATCGACGGGGTGATGTCGCTGGAGACGCAGGTGCTGCACACGCCGCCCTTCGAAGGCATCGTGCTGCGTTACGGCCAGTTCTACGGCCCGGGCACCGGGACCGAGGCGCCGCCAGCGCCGGGAGCGGTGCATGTCGACGCCGCGGCGCAGGCGGCGCTGCTGGCGGTCGACCGCGGCCGGCGCGGCATCTTCAACATCGCCGAGCCGGGCGGCCCGGCCCTGGTCGCGAAGGCGGCGCGCGAGCTCGGCTGGGATGCCGGCTTCCGCCTGCCCGCCGACGCCGTCTGAGGGGGAGGCCATGTCCGCTCTGCATCCCGGGCCGCAGCCGATGCGGCTGATGCTGCTGGTGGCCGGCGGCGCGGCCGCGATCGGCGTGGCAGCCCCGCTGGCGACTTGGCCGGCCGGGACTCCTGCGCTTCCCGCCATGCCCGCCCATGTCCACGCCCAGGCCGAGGCCGGCGCGGCTCCGAGGGGCCGGCCGGCGACGGTGGTCAGGCCGCTGTCCTGCGAGGCGCTGCCGAACGTGCCCGGCAGGTCGATCACCACCGTCACGGTCGACTTCCCGCCCGGCGCCTACACCCCGGCGCACCGCCATCCCGGCTCGGTCACCGCCTTCGTGATCCGGGGCGCGGTGCGCTCGCAACTCGCCGGCAGCCCGCCCCGGCTCTACGGTCCCGGCACCACCTGGTTCGAGCCGCCGGGGGCACTGCACCTCTTCGCCGAGAACGCCAGCGCCACCGAGCCGGCTCAGATCCTCGCCGTCTTCGTCGCCGACGACAATTGCGGCCCTCTGGTGATTCCAGAGAGGTAGCGGCCACCGGCTAGAGCACGAAATCCGCTGCCGTGAGGGCGTGGTCGGCATAGACGGTGATGATCGAATCCGGGCTCCTATCGCCGTCGACATCGAGATAGGCGCCTTGGCGGCCGTCGCCGAAATCCACCACCCGCAGCTCTCCCGCCGTCCCGGTGAAGCCGCCGGTGCCGAAGCTGAAGCCGGTATCGCCATTGTCGGAATTGCCGTCCGCATCGATGCCGGAGAGGTCGATCTTGTCGCCGGTGGCGAAGTCCGTGATCGTGTCCTTGCCCGAGGCCGCCACCGTGCTTTCGCCGATGCTGGCATAGACGAACCTGTCATTGCCGGCCCCGCCCTTCAGCACGTCGGCGCCGTTCCCGCCGGCGAGCAGGTCGTTTCCAGCGCCACCCCAGAGCGTGTTGTTGCCGGCGTCACCGGCGAGATTGTCGGCGAAGGCGGACCCGATCACCTGCTCGACCCCGGTCAGCGTGTCGCCGTCGGCGTCGCCGAAGGTGCCGGTGCCGGCCTGCAGGTGGACGGTTACGGCGCCGGATGAGGCTGCGTAGTTCGCCGTGTCGATGCCGGCCCCGCCGTTGATGCTGTCGGCCCCTGCCCCGGCCTCGATGATGTCGTTGCCGTCGCCGCCGATCAGCTGGTCCGCGCCCGCGCCGCTGCGGAGCGTGTCGTCGCCGGCGCCGCCGTCGAGTACATTGGCGGCCGCGCTGCCGGTGAGACGGTCGGCGAAGGCGGAGCCGACGAGGTTGTCGATCAACTGCAGCGTGTCGCCCTCGGCATCTCCGCCGACCCCGGTGCTGGCTGCGAGATTGACCGTCACGGCCGCCGAGGAGCCGCTGTAGTCGGCGGTATCGATGCCGACCCCGCCGCCGAGCGCGTCGGCTCCGGCGCCGCCGACGAGCCGGTCATTGCCGTCACCACCGTTGAGGGCATCATTGCCGTCATCGCCGCGGAGCAGGTCCGCGCCGGCACCGGCGTTGACGAGGTCGTCGCCGCCGGCGGCCGACAGCACGTCGTCGCCGTCCCAGCCCCAAAGCTGGTTGCTGCCCGAATCGCCCCGCAGCGTGTCGTCGAAGTTGCTGCCGTTCAGATACTCGATGCCCGAATATGTGTCCCCGGCGGCATCGCCGCCGATCCCGGCAGCGCCGGATTCGAGATCGATGGTCACGGCCGCCGGCGAGCTGAAATAGTCGACGAAGTCGTTGCCGGTTCCGCCATCGAGCACATCGGCGCCGGCGGCACCGACGAGGGTGTCGTTGCCGTCATCGCCGTTGAGGATGTCGTTGCCGTCCCCGCCGCCGACAACGTCCTGGTCCGCCCCGCCGTGGAGGATGTCGTCCCCTGCAGCTCCCGAGACTTGGTCGTCTCCATCGTCGCCGCCGACCGTGTCGTTGCCGCCAGCGCCTTCGAGAACATCGTTGCCGCTCAGGCCGCTGATCGTGTCGGCATCGGCCGTGCCCGGATAGTAGTCGGCGCCTGCAGTCCCGGTGAAATTCGCCATCTCCAATGGTCTCCGCAAAGATTCGCAACCGTGACGCCGTCACGGATCGGCATGAAGTCGGGATAGGGTGGGATGCTGTGGAGCGCCGGCTCGAGACATCAGCCTGCCGGTCGAGCGCCCTGAACCTCCACTGCAGAATCTCCGGATAGAGAGAACGCGACCTCGGAACCGGAATCCAGCGGAATCGCCTGGATGGATCAAAGGATCCACTCTCTGCGGATGCTTGTTGAACGGCCCGTTGCTGCCACTTCCGTTTCAGAGGGTGAGTGCCCTTCCTTCAGCCATCAATCCGCCACCGGCTGCGCTAGAATGTCGGGATGACGACGGCACGGGCACTCTGGCGGCGGATCGCGATCGGGGCGGGGGCGTTCATCGCCCTCGCGGCGCTGCTCGTCGGCGCGGCGGCCTGGCTCGACGCCCGCTACCCGCCGGTGCTCGACCGCTATCTCGACCGCTCCGCCATCGTGCTCGACAAGGACGGGCAGCTGCTGCGCGCCTTCACCGCCCGCGACGGCACCTGGCGGCTGCAGGCGACGGTCGAGGACGTGTCGCCGCTCTACCTCGCCTTGCTGCAGGCCTATGAGGACAAGCGCTTCCGCGAGCATCTCGGCGTCGACCCGCTGTCGACCGCGCGTGCCTTCGGCCAGATGGTCCGGCATGGCGGCGTCGTCTCCGGCGCTTCGACCCTGACCATGCAGGCCGTGCGCCTTCTGGAGCCGCGGCCGCGCACCCTCGGCTCGAAGCTGGTCGAGATGGCGCGGGCGCTGCAGCTCGAGGCGCATTTCTCGAAGGACGAGATCCTCGGCATCTACCTCACTTTGGCCCCGTTCGGCGGCAATCTCGAAGGCGTGCGCGCCGCGTCGCTGGCCTATTTCGGCAAGGAGCCGAAGCTCTTGACCCCCGGCGAGGCGGCGCTCCTGGTGGCGCTGCCGCAATCGCCCACCCGGCTGCGGCCAGACCGCTTCCCGCAGGCAGCCCGTCATGCCCGCGACCGGGTGCTGCTGCGCGTCGCTGCGGCCGGGGCGCTGGACCCGGAGGCGGCGCGCGAGGCGACCGAGCAGCCGACCCCCGCCGCCCGGCAGGCGCTGCCGTTCCGGGCGCCGCACCTGGCCGAACGGCTGCTGGCCGAGAACCGCGGCCAGGAGGTCCTGCACAGCACCGTCGATGGCCGGCTGCAGGCGGGGTTGGAGGAGCTGGCCGACCGGTCGCTGCGCGGCCTCGACGCCAGCAGCAACCTGGCGGCGGTGGTGGTCGAGAACGCCACCGGGCGGGTGGTCGGCTATCTTGGCTCCGGCACCTTCTTCGAGGAGCGGCGCGACGGCCAGATGGACCTCGCCCGCGCCGTGCGCTCGCCGGGCTCGGCGCTCAAGCCCTTCATCTACGGCATGGGCTTCGAGGACCGCATCATCCTGCCGGAGACGGTGGTGCTGGACCTGCCGATGCGCTTCGGCGACTACGCCCCGACCAATTTCGACCCCGGCTATTCCGGCGAGGTCTCGGTGCGCGAGGCCCTGCAGCGATCGCTGAACATCCCGGCGGTGCAGATGCTGGACCATGTCGGCCCGGCCCGTTTCGCCGCCCGGCTGCGCCAGGCCGGCGCGCCGCTGCGCTTCGACGACCCGACGGTGCTGCCCAGCCTGGCCGTGGCGCTGGGCGGCGGCGGCACCACCCTGCTCGACCTCGTCCGCCTCTATGCCGGCATTGCCCGCGGCGGCATCCTGCCCGACCTGGTCTGGCGCGCCGACGCCCCGCCCTCCGGCGATGGCGGGCCGCGCATCCTCGACCCGTCGGCCGCCTGGTACGTCACCGATATCCTGGCCTCGGCGCCTCCGCCGGTGGCGATGGCCGATCCCGGGCTGATGCGCGACGGCCGCCGCATCGCCTTCAAGACCGGCACCTCCTACGGCTTCCGCGACGCCTGGGCGATCGGTTTCGACGCCGAGCACACGATCGGCGTCTGGGTCGGCCGGCCGGACGGGTCGCCCAGCCCCGACCGCTTCGGCCGCAACACCGCGGCACCGCTGCTGTTCCGGGCTTTCGCCCTGCTGCCGCCGCCGGCCCGCGACGTGGTCGGCCCCGCCCCGTCCGGCACGCCGGTGGTGCGGGCGGAAGACCTACCGCCGCGGCTGAAGCGGCTGGCCGCCGGCCCGGTCACGCTGGCGCCGCTGCCGTCGCTGGCCGGGCTCGAGCCGCTGTCGATCGCCTTCCCGGCCGACGGGGCCGCGGTGGAGCGGCCGCGCGACGGCGACCGCTTCGCCTCGTTGTCCCTGGTCGCCATCGGCGGGCGCCGGCCCTTCCTGTGGATGGTCGACGGCCGGCCGATCCCGTCCTCGCCGCTGAAGCGCGACGCCGACTGGACCCCGCCGGGCCCGGGCGCGGCGCAGATCACCGTGATCGACGCCACGGGGGCCACCGCGACGGCGCGGGTGTGGCTGCGCTAGGCTCCCCGCCTTAATAACCAGAGAAGGTACGGCCCGCCGATGAAGGCGGCGAGCAGCCCGGCCGGGACCTGCCAGGGGAAGATCAGGGTGCGGCCCAGCCAGTCGGCGACCAGCAGGATCAGGGCGCCGGCCAGGGCCGAGGCCAGCAGCTGCGGCAAGGCCCGGCGGAAACCGGCGAGGCGCGCCATGTGAGGCGCCATCAACCCGACGAAGCTCAAGGGCCCGATCGCCAGCGTCGCCGCTGCCACCGGCAGCGCCACCAGCGGCAGCAGGGCCAGGCGGGCGCGGGCCGGGTCCAGCCCCAAAGCGCGTGCCGGAGCGGCGCCCAGCGGCAGGATCTCCAGCCAGCGCGCGGTCAGCGGTGCCAGGGCCAGCATCGCCACGGCGGCCATGGCGGCGACCGCGGCCTCGGGCAGGCCGGCGTGATAGGTCGAGCCGGACATCCAGGCCAGCAGCCGGTCGACCCGCGGGTCGTCGCCGGCCAGCATCACCGCGGCGAGGCCGGAGAACATCGTCGCCAGCGCCACCCCGGCCAGCAGCAGCCGCTCCGGCGCGGCCGAGGGCCGGCGGGCGATCAGCAGCAGCACCGCCAGCGTCGCCAGCGCCCCGGCCGCGGCGGCCGCCAGCGTGGCGCCGCGGTCGAAGCCGGGCACGGCCAGCAGCAGCAGGACCACGCCGGTCGAGGCGCCGGCCGAGATGCCCAGCATCTCCGGCGCCGCCATCGGGTTGCCGGTCATACGCTGCAGCAGCGTTCCGGCCATGCCCAGCACCGCGCCGGCGAAGACCGCGGTGGCGACGCGGGGCGCCCGTAGTGGCAGCAGGGCCGGGAGATCTGACACCCAGCTCCAGCCGGCGGCGTCGCGCCCGAACAGCAGCGCCGCCGCCGTGGCGGCGACCAGCAGGGCCAGCCCGAGGATCAGGCGCAACCCAGGTCGGCCGGCCCGGTCGCGCGACGTGGCGGCTGGGGCGGTACTCCCAGTCAGGCGCAGCCGCGGCAGCAGTGCCATCAGCAGCGGCGCGCCGAGCAGCGCGGTCACCGTGCCGGCCGGGATCTCGTCGGCGAAGGGGGCGTGCAGCGCCAGCTGGTCGGCCAGCCACAGCAGCAGCGCCCCTGCCAGCGGCGCCACGGACATCCGCTGCCGCAGCGTGCGCGCGCCGCACAGCCGCGCCGCCGCCGGGGCGGCCAGGCCGACGAAGCCGATCACCCCGACCGCCGCCACCACCGTTGCGCTCAGCCCCACGGCAATCGCCAGCCCGGCCAGGCGGGTGCGGGCCGGCGACAGGCCCAGCCCGGCGGCGCCGGCATCTTCCAGCTCCAGCAGCGCCAGCGGCCGGGCCAGCAGCGCCGCCAGCACGGCCGCAGCGGCCAGCCGCGGCAGCAGCGCCAGCGTCGTGGCATCGCCGGTCTGGACCATCGATCCGCTCTGCCAGACGAACAGCTCGGTCATGTACTCGCGGTGCAGCAGTACCAACAGCGCGCCGGCCGACCCGCAGGTCAGGCTCACGACCAGCCCGGCCAGGATCAGCGTCACCGGTGCCAGGCGGCGGCCGGCCAGGCCGAACACGGCGGCGGTGGCGACCGCAGCGCCGGCCAGGGCCACGCCCTCGCGCCCTTGCTCCAGCAGCACCGGGGCGTACAGGCCGGCCACGGCCAGCGCCAGCCCGGCGCCGGCCGAGGTGCCGAGCGTCGTCGGCTCGGCCAGCGGGTTGCGCAGCACCTGCTGGAAGATCGTGCCGGCCAGGCCCAGCGCCGCCCCGGCCAGCCAGGAGATCGCGAGCCGCGGCAGGAAGGCGTGGCGGAACAGCAGCTGGCCGGGATCGGTCAGGTCGGGCGACCGCAGCGCCCTCAGCCACAGCCCGGGCGGCAGCAGCGCCACGGCGCTCCAAACAGTCAGCGCCAGCGCAGCGGCCAGCAGCATCGCCGCTGGCCAGCCTCGCCGCGCCTGTGCCGGGATCGCCGCGGCGGTCATGCCAGCCGGTCGGCAAGCAGCCCGGCGAAGCGGGATGCTGCGGCCAGGCCGCCGAACGGCCAGACGGTCGGGATCACCGCCATCGGCCCGCGCCGCACCGCCGGCAGATGGGCCCACAGCGTGCTCTCGGCCGTCAGCCGTCGGGCATGCGGCGGGATCGGCTCCAGGCAGACCAGCCGGGCCTCGCCGATCGCGGCCAGCTGCTCCAGCCCGACCGTGGCGATGCCCCAGTTGCTGACCGGCCCAGCCCAGGCATTGCGCAGGCCGAGCCGGGCCAGAACGTCCTGCAGCAGCCCGCCGCCATAGATCCGCAGATGCCGGTCGTCGAAGAATGAGAACGGGCAGACCGGGATGGCCGGGTCATGGCGCAGCCGCGCCCGGGCCGCAGCGATCTCGGCCTCGGTCCGCTCAACCAGCGCCGCGGCCTCGGCGGTGCGGCCGATGCGCTCGCCCAGCCGCAGGGTCTCCTCCTGAGCGCCCTCATAGGGGGCGGCGCTGTGGAAGGGCACGTCGAACAGTGGCGCGTAGGGAGCGAAATCCGCCCGTTCGAAGCCGCTGTCGAAGACCGCCAGGATCAGCTCCGGCTTCAGCGCTTGCAGCAGCTCCAGGTTCGGCTCGCCGCGGGATCCGAGGTCGATGGTGTCGGCCGGCAGCTCCGGCGCCACCACCCAGTCGCGATAACCCTTGGTGTCGCAGACCGCCATCGGGGCGACCCCAAGTGACAGCAGCATCTCGGCCGTGGTCCATTCCAGGCAGGCCAGCCGCGCCGGCGCCGCGGCGCCGGCCGGGCACAGCGCCAAGCCCGCGGCCGTTGCAGCTAGGAGGGCGCGCCGGGTCGGCATCCCCGCTACCAGCGGTAGCGGACCGTGCCGACCACCTTGCGGCCCTCGCCGTAGAAGCAGCCGAAGCCGGCATCGTAGCAGGAGGCGACATAGGTGCGGTCGAACAGGTTGCTGGCATTGACCTGGAAGCGCAGGTCGCGCCAGTCGTAGTGGATGGCGGCGTCGAACAGCGTGGCGTCCGGGACGTCGAAGGTGTTGGCATCGTCGCCCTCGCTGCCGCCGATGTAGCGGATGCCGCCGCCCAAGCCGATGCCGTCCCAGCTGCCGCCATGGATGGTGTAGTCGGCCCAGACCGAGGCGCGGTGCTTCGGCACGCCGAAGGGCGTGTTGCCCTTGTTGCCCTCGCCGTCATCGGTGATCTCGGCATCGGTGTAGGTGTAGGCGGCGGTGACGTCGAGGCCGAACTCGAAGCTGGCCACGCCCTCCAGCTCGACCCCGCGCACCCGCACCTCGCCGGTCTGGATGGTGTCGAGCCCGACATAGCGGACCAGGTTCTGCTTGGTCAGCTCATAGGCCGACACGGTGACGAAGGCGTTGCTGCCGGGCGGCTGGTATTTCAGCCCGATCTCGTATTGCCGGCCGGTCTCGGGCTTGAACACCTGGCCGTCGCTGCCGATGCCGATGCTGGGCTGGAAGGATTCGGAATAGCTGAAATAGGGCGCCAGGCCGATGTCGGAGAGATAGACCAGGCCGGCGCGCCAGGTGAAGGCGCTGTCCTCCTGGTAGTTCCGCTCGCCGGTCAGGCGCTCGACCGAATCCGTATAGGCCCAGTCGTGGCGGCCGCCCAGGATCAGCCGCCAGTTCTGCCAGGCGATCTGGTCCTGCAGGTAGAGGCCGGTCTGCCCCTGGCTGACATCCTTGTCGGTGTAGGGCGTCAGCGGCCCGATCGTCGCCCCGTATTTCGGATCGAAGATGTCGATCGGGTCGACCTCGCCGCTGGAGGCGTGGTCGTTGTAGCTGGCGCTTTGGTAGTCGAGGCCGGCCAGCACGGTGTGGCCGACCGCGCCGGTGTCGAACTCGGCCTGGACCTGGTTGTCGACGGCGAAGCCGTCGAACCGGGAGCCGCCGGCATCGGCGTAGCGGTCATAGGTCCGGCCGTCTTCCTGCAGCCCGCCGCCGAACACACCCTTCTCGTCATGATCGAGGTAGCTGTAGCGGGCGTTCTGGCGGATGGTCCAGGTGTCGTCGAAGCGGTGCTCGAACAGCCAGCCGGCGGAGGCGGTGGTGGTGTTGTAGTCGTCGAAGCCCGGCTCGCCGACGAAGCGGCTGGCCGGGATCCGGCCGAAGGGGCTGCGATACACGGTGCCGGCGGCCGGCAGGTACTGCATGCCCCAGCCGGTGCGGTCGCGCTGGTAATGGCCCAGCAGGGTCAAGGTGGTGTCGTCGTTCGGCCGGAAGGTCAGGGCCGGGGCGATGAAGATGCGGTCGTCGTCGACGAAATCGGTCTGGGTGCCGCCCTCGCGCACCAGGCCGGTGATGCGGCCCAGCCAGGTGCCGTCCTCGGTCAGCGCCCCATTCATATCGAACTGGCCCTGGTACCGGCCGAAGCTGCCGGCGCCGAACTCGACCTCGCGGAACGGGTCCTCGCTCGGCCGCTTGCTGACATAGTTGATCAGCCCGCCCGGGCTGTTCTGGCCGTACAGCACGGAGGTCGGGCCGCGCAGAACCTCGATCCGCTCGGCGCCATAGGGGTCGAGCGCGTTGAACAGGCCGTAGTCGCTGCCCCGCATGCGCAGCCCGTTCAGGTAGAAGGCGTCATTGCCGACGGTGAAGCCGCGCATCTGCAGGCCGAAGCTGCGGACGTCGTTGCCGTACAGCTCGCCGGCCACGCCAGGGGTATAGCGCAGCGCCTGGGCCAGGCTTTCCACCCCCTGCGCCGTCATCTCGTCGCGAGTGATGACGGAGATCGATTGCGGGGTCTCGATCAGCGGCGTGTCGGTCTTGCTGCCGGCGGTGCTGTCCTCGGCGACATAGCCCCGCACCGGCCCCCAGGGACCGGCGCCGGCGCCCTGCACGATGATCGGGTCGAGGGCAAGGCCGCCGTCGCTGGACTGGCCGGCCGGCGGCAGCGGCACGATGGTGGCGCTGCGGTCGCCCGTCACCCGCAGGGTGAAGCCGGTGCCGGTCAGCAGGCGGCGCAGCGCCTGCTCGGTGGTGAAGCGACCGGACAAGGGGGCGGTGGTGATGTCGTAGGGCCGGTCATCGGCGAACACGATGCTCCAGCCGCCGACGGCGCCGACATCGGTGATCGCCTGGCCCAGCGGCTTGGCCGGGACGCTGAACTGATGCACCGCCTCGGCCGCCTGCGCCAGCTGCACGGCCGGCTGATCGGCTGCCGCCCAGGCCACCCCCTGCGTCGCCGCCAGCATCGTCGACCCCAGCAGCCACCGCATCGCGCGGCCCCGTTTCCCCCCGGTCCCCATCGCCGAATCCATTCCTCCGTAGATGAGAGTGCGGCGCACTCTCATCCGACAAGACGAATGGCGCCGTCGAACCCGCACATGTCGGACGAGAAAATCACGATCCCGTTTCGCCGCGGCGCAGGATCCGCACCCAGGGCGTGACCTCGGTCAGGTCGAGGCCGAGCGAGGCAGACAGGGCCGCCAGCGCGCCGTCGGGGTCGCCGGCCGGGAAGGTGCCGGAAACGCGCATCCCGGCCAGCTGGTCGCCGGACAGCAGGATGCGGCCGCGACCCTGGCGCTCCAGCGCTGCGACCACGCGGTCCAGCGGCCGGCGGTGGAACACCAGCCGGCCTTGCATCCAGGCTGCGGCGTCGGCCGGGTCGACCGTGCCGACGGCGGAAAGGGTGCCGTTCTCGGCCGCGATCTGCTGCCCTGCGGTCAGCCGCACCGTCGCCGGGCCAGCCGCGACCTCGACCACGCCCTCGGTCACCGTCACCTCGGCGTCGTCGCCGAAGCGGCCGACATTGAAGCGGGTGCCGACGACCCGGATCCGGGCGTCGCCGGCGGTGACCGTGAAGGGCGCCGGCAGGCCGGGCCGGACCTCGAAAAAGGCCTCGCCGCGGCGCAGCTCGACCTGCCGGCGGCCGTCGCCGAACTCGAGCCCGACCGCGCTGTCCGCCGCCAGGTGCAGCACCGACCCGTCCGGCAGCGCCAAATCGCGGATCTCGCCGCGCGCCGTCGCCGCATCGGCGCCGAGATCGGCGATAGCCGAGGGCGCGAACACCCAGAGGGCAAGGGCGGCGCAGGCGGCCACGCCCAGGGCGGGCAGGGCCACGAGCGGGCGCAGCAGGGTGGCCAGCCAGCCCCGTCCTTTCTGCCGCCTGCTGCCCGCCGCGAACCGGTCCGCCAGCCGCCGGCCCGGCTCCTCCAGCTGGCCCCAGAGAAGCTCGGCCTCGCGGAGCGCTTCTGCATGGCGTGGATCGGCCGCGATCCAGGACCGGAACGCCGCCTCGTCGGCGGGCGACAGCGGGCCGTCCTGGCTGCGCACCAGCCAGGTCGCCGCCGCGTCGCGCTGCGTCTCGGTCATCGGTTCGCTCATCGCCGTTGCCCGGCCCCCGGCTGGTCCCGCCGGCTGGTTCCGGCGTGCTCATTCCAATAGACGTTCCGGATGGCGAAACCCGCACCCCGGATCATCACGGATCCTCCGCCCGATGTGCGGCCAGCCGGGCCTGGCAGTGCCGCAGCGCCCGGACCAGGTGCTTCTCCACCGCGCTGAGCGAGATGCCCAGCCGCCGCGCTGCCTCTGCCTGCGGTACGCCCTGGACCCGGCAGAGGATGAAGATCTCCTTGCTGCGGTCGCTCAGTTCCTCCAGCGCCGCGTCCAGGGCCCGCAGCGCGTCGCGGCCGGCCAGGTCCTGCTCGGCCCCCGGCGCCGGGGCGGACAGCTGCTCCGGCACCATCGACTCCAGCGCCCGGACCCGCCGGGTCTGGGTCAGCCGGTGGTCGATCGCCGCGTTGCGGGCGACGGCGTAGAGGATGCGGGTGTCGGCCTCGGCCGAGCCGGCGCTGCCCGATTTCAGCACCCGGGCGAAGGCCTCCTGCACCAGGTCCGGCGCCGCGCCGCGGTCGCCCGATCGGCGGGTGACGAACGCCTCCAGCCGCGCCCGGTGCGCGGAGAAGAGGGCGGCAAGCGTGTCCGTCCAGGAGGCCATGAGGCGTCTGAATAGACGCAATTGATAATAATTCGCAACGAATATTGCTGCGTCTTCAGGCTGGAGGATTGCCGTCCTGTTACGCGATTCCTGCCGGCCTGCCCTGCGCCCAGCCCATGAGCGCAGGCTTTGCCCGGGTCGGTCAATATCCATATAGTAAGGCAGTTTACAGTCAGGTCGCTTAGCCCATGAGCGAGATCAAGCCGCTCGTCAGCCTCTACACCCTGATCAAGGATCTCGATCAGCTGCTGCGCCGCCGCTTCGACGAGCGGGTGCGGGCGGCCGGTCTCGACCTCACCCGGCCGCAATACCGGGTGCTGATCATGCTCGACCGCAACCCCGGCATCACCCAGGCGCGGCTGGCGGAGCTGCTCGACGTCGAGAAGATGACCGTCACCGGCCTGATCGACCGGATGGAGACCCGGGGCTGGGTCGAGCGCCGGCGGGACCCGAATGACCGGCGCGCCCATTCGCTGCATCTGCTGCCGCCCGCCCGGCCGATCGTCGACCAGCTCGAGGCCCTGATCGCGCAGTGGCAGGACGATTACAGCGCCCGGCTTCCGGCCGAGGTCATGGCCCGGCTGATCGGCGACCTGCAGATCCTCAAGACCAAGCTGACCTGTGATCCCGATGAACCGGCGGCCGATGCCGCCAGGCGGTGCTGAGATGCCGGACGGAAGCAACGACACCACCCTGAAGCCTTCGCTGCAGGCGAGCGATGCGCCGATGCCGCCACCGGTCAGGCCGCGGCGGCGCGGCCTGCGCCTGGTGCTGCTGGCCGGCGTGCCGCTGGTGGTGGCGGCGGTCGGGCTGGTGCTCTACGCCATGGGCGGCCGGTATGCCGAGACCGACAACGCCTATGTCCATGCCGACACCGTGTCGGTCGCGCCCGAGATCTCGGGCCGGCTGGTCAGCATCGACGTGGGGACCAACCAGCCGGTCAAGGCCGGCCAGGTGCTGTTCCACATCGACGACCGGGCGCCGCGCTATGCGCTGGAGCGCGCGGAGGCTGCGATGCGCAGCGCCACCTACGACTACCAGGGCATCAAGGCGACCCTGGGCCAGGTGCGGTCGCTGATGCAGGTCTCCGCCGCCGGCGCGGCCTATGAGAAGCGGGAGCTCGACCGCACCTCCGCCCTGGCCAAGAGCGACAACGCCTCGCAGTCGGCGCTCGACCAGGCCAGCATCCTGTTCACCGCGGCGTCGATCTTCGTCCAGGTGGCGCAGAGCCAGATCGACGTCACCCTGGCCAAGCTGGGCGGCGACGAGACCCTGCCGCTGGAGAAGTACCCGCCCTACGCCCAGGCGGTGGCGGATCGGGACCAGGCCCAGCTCGACCTCGACCACACCCAGGTCAAGGCGCCGTTCGACGGCATCGCCGCCAAGGCCGATGCGGTGCTGCCCGGGGCCATGGTTGCGGCCGGGACGCCGGTGCTGGCGGTGGTGCGCTCCGATAAGCTGTGGATCGACGCCAACCTGAACGAGACCGACCTGACCAACGTCAAGACCGGCCAGCCGGTCGCGGTAACGGTCGACACCTATCCGGGCGTCACCTGGGACGGCCGCGTCGCCAGCCTCAGCCCGGCCAGCGGCGCCGAGTTCTCGCTGCTGCCGCCGCAGAACTCCAGCGGCAACTGGGTCAAGGTCACCCAGCGCATCCCGGTGCGCGTCCTGGTCGACACCGGGGGCAAGCCGCAGTTGCGCGCGGGCATGAGCGCCGAGGTCGCGATCGACACCGGCCACGCCCGCGGCCTGCCCTTCCTCGGAGGCACGGCGCTCGGAGCGCAATGACATGGCGGCCCCCGGCGAAAGCATCCCCCATCGCGGGATGATCACGGTCTGCGTGATGCTGGCCACCATCATGCAGGCGCTGGACACCACCATCGCCAACATCGCCCTGCCCTACATGCAGGGCAATCTCGGCGCCAACCAGGACCAGATCAACTGGGTCCTGACCTCCTACATCGTCGCCGCGGCGATCATGACGCCGGTGACCGGCGCCCTGGTCAGCCGCATCGGCCGCAAGAACCTGTTCATGGTTTCGGTGATCGGCTTCGTCGTCGCCTCGGTGCTGTGCGGCCTGGCGCAGAACGTCACCGAGATCGTCGGCTTCCGGCTGCTGCAGGGCGTGTTCGGCGCGCCGCTGGTGCCGCTGTCCCAGGCCACGGTGATCGACATCAACCCGCCGGAGCGGCGCGGCCAGGCCATGGCGGTCTGGGGCGTCGGCGTCATGGTCGGGCCGATCCTGGGGCCCGTGCTCGGCGGCTGGCTGACCGACCATTATTCCTGGCGCTGGGTGTTCTACATCAACGTGCCGATCGGCGCCCTGGCGCTGGCTGGCGTGATGATCTTCATGTCGGACACCGGCAAGCAGGCGGCCAAGCGTTTCGACTGGCTCGGCTTCGCCTTCCTCAGCCTCGGCATCGGTGCGCTGCAGATGATGCTCGACCGCGGCCAGGACCAGGACTGGTTCAATTCGCTCGAGATCATCATCGAGCTGGTGCTGGCGGCGCTCGGCTTCTACCTCTTCATCGTCCATCTGCTGACGGCGGAGGCGCCCTTCGTCCGGCCGGCGCTGTTCACCGACCGCAACTTCGTGGTGGCCATGGTGGTGATGGCGATCGTCGGGTCGATCTACTATTCGATCATGGCCCTGGCGACGCCGTTCCTGCAGACCATGCTGGGCTATCCGGTGGTCACGGCCGGGCTGGTGATGGGCCCGCGCGGCATCGGCACCATGGCGGCGATGCTGGTGGTCGGCCGGCTGATCGGGAAGGTCGACACCCGCCTCCTGCTGCTGCTGGGCCTGGGCATGATCATCGGCTCGCTGTGGCGGATGAGCGGCTACAACCTCAACATTTCCTCGACCGAGTTCATGATCGACGGGCTGGTGCAGGGCGCCGGGCTGGGCCTGGTCTTCGTGCCACTGTCGACCATGGCGTTCTCGACCCTGCCGCGGCTGTTTCTGGACGAAGGCGCCGGCATCTACAGCGTGTCGCGCAATCTCGGCAGCTCGATCGGCATCTCGGTCGTCACCGCGCTCCTGACCCGCAACATCCAGACCAACCACCAGCTGCTGGGCGAGCACGTCACCGCCTTCAGCCCGGCGGTGCAGCAGCTGCCGGAGATGATGTCCCCGGGCAGCGTGACCGGCCGGACCATGATCGACCAGCTGGTCAACCAGCAATCCTCGCTGATCGCCTATATCGACGACTTCAAGCTCTTGATGGTGCTGGCGATCGCCGCCATCCCGGCGCTGATCCTGCTGCGCAAGCCCAAGCGCGGCGGCGGCGCGCCGGCGGTGCAGGTGCACGCGGATTGACGATCCGTCCCGGCAGGACTGGTCTCCCATCGCCGCGGCGGACCGTGTAGGGTCGATCGGCACACCGATGGGAGCGACCGATGGGACCTGGAACGCCGAACCCCTATTGGATCCGCACGACCACACGGAAAGAGGAAGAAGCGGTCGTCATCAGCGTCGAGGATCTCGCCCGGACGCTGATCGATACCAACGAGTTTCTGGAGACCGGGACTTGGGGGGCGCTCGACGTGCCGGGGATCATTCCCTTGCTGCGAGACACCAGGTCGGGTGCTGAGCTGTTGCGGGAACTGGGGCTGAAAGGGGGGTACTTCACGAAGGAGATCAACGGCCGGACCTACGTGATCCTGAGGGGCTATGCCGGGCTGCGCAAGGTGCTCAGCGCCAGCCGGTATCTGCCGACGAATCCGAAGGTGATCGCCTATGGCCTGACCCGGGCAACAGAGGCGACAGGGGCGGCGGTGAGCGTCATCATCACCATCGTCGCCCTGGTGCCGCTGGAGATCATGCGTTACGTGATGGATGAGCAGACGCTCAGCCAGACCTTCGGCGAGATCCTATCCGGCATCATGGTCTCGGCGCTGGCGAGTGCAGTCACCTTCGGCATTGTGTCCCTTACGGCTTTGACAGCTGCTCCCGCTTGGATGGCCGTCGGCGGCGTTATTGTTGTCGGAATGGCTGTCAATGTCGTGCTGCACTTGTTGGGCGTCAAACCCGCTATTTCGGCATTTGTTTCCATGGCGCTCGACCGAGCCGCTCAACACTTGGCTGAAGAGGAGGCGCGGAAAGCTCGCAGTCAGCGCATTTTGGGACAGTTTGACCACTCCAATCCGGGGTTGAGATACGGCCCGTGGCGCGGCCTGATCGGGCCACGATAGTGACGGACAGTGGTCTCCTGGCACGCTTGGCAGCCCTCCACGTCCGGCCAGGCATAAGGCTCCGTTGGTGGGTGATCCCTGCATGGCTGTTCTATGATGCATTGGGTCTCTTCGTATTCACCTGGATAATCTTCGAACCCCAAAAGGTAGCCGCTCAACTGGCGGCGCATATCGACGTGGTGAAGATTGCGTTGCCTGCAGCCTTCTTCTCGTTGTCCGGCATATTCCTACCGATGATGCATACCGTTACCCTGCTTGCTCACTGGACGAAACGCCGCCGAAAGCCAGTTCTTGGGTTGCGAGAGAAGCAATGGTGGTCGGTTTTGGGAATCATTTTCGTTGCTTTGATCTTGCTCTCGTTGATTGCCAACTGGACGATCGGCATTCCCCTCCGCGAACGAGCGGTGGCTGCCGGCTATGTCGAATGCGACGGCCTATTCGACCGGTTGGATCGCCAACGGGTAAGGGCAACCTACGCACTCTCCGCGGATCTCTGCCGCCAAGCCGGGTTCAAGCGCAGCCGGATCGAACCGGATTTCGACACGCCGCGTCCGCCGGGTTGATGGCGCGGTGCTGACGAACGATGGCCCCCTCTCGTGCCGAGCCGGGTATCAGGAAGCCGTGGATCTCCATTCCGGCATTGCTTCTGGTCGACGCCGTCGGTTTCCTTACCTCCGGTTGGTTCATTTCCGATCTGCGGGAGGTCAATGCGCAATTGGCGATGCGCGCCGATGTGGTGAAGATCATGGTTTCCGGCAGCTTTATCATGCTGTTCGGCGCGCTTTTTCCAGTCGTACACATCCTCGGCTGGTTTGCCGTGCGGGCGCGTCGTTTACGGAAGCCGGTGCTGGGGCTGCGCGAGGAACGGTGGTGGCTGATCGCAGGGATACTGATCTGGGGCACGATCCCTATGACCTGGGTCGCCAATTGGACGATCGGAGAGCTGTTGCGCGAACGGGCGGCGGCGGCCGGCTACATCGAATGTGATGGACTATTTGACCGGCTGAGGCCGAACCGGGCCAATACGACCTACGCGCTGTCGGCCGATCTGTGCCGCAAGGCGGGGTTCAAGCGCAGCCGGATCGAGCCGGACTTCGACACCCCGCGGCCGTCAGGTTGAGGGCCTCGATGGCGAGCAGCAGCGGCTTCCTGACGCGCCTGGCTGCCCTACACGTCCGGCCGGGCATAATGCCGCCCTGGTGGGTTATCCCCGTATGGCTTCTGCTCGACGTCCTGGCTCTTTTCTGTTTCGGTCTGGGCATTTCTGCCCTCAGGGCAATTGATACACAATTGGCGATGCATGCCGACGTGGTGAGGATTACGACGCCCGTCGGCTTCGTCATGCTGTTCGCGCCGATTCTCGTGGTGATCCATATTGTCGCCTTGCTCGGGCATTGGGCGGAGCGTCGGCGGAAGCCTGTCATGGGGCTACGACAAAAACACTTGTGGGCGATGCTGTCGGTCCTGGTCCTTGCCGTTTTCCCGCTGATTTTCGTTGCCAATTGGATGATCGGGGTTCCTTTGCGCGAACGAGCAGCGGCGGTCGGCTATATCGAATGCGACGGCATCTTTGACCGGCTGGAACGCGGCCGCGCTTACACGACCTACGCACTGTCGGCGGCTTCGTGCCGCAAGGCGGGATTCAAGCGCAGGCGGATCGAGCCGGATTTCGACACGCCGCGACCGCCGGGGTGAGCCTTGATGACGAGCGGCGGTGGTTTCCTTGCCCGCGTGGTGTCCTGGCACACCCGTCCGAAGGTTAAGGCACCTTGGTGGGGTATCCCCGCATTGCTTCTGTACGACGCTTTCGGCTTTCTCAGCGTCGGCTGGGTCGTCTCCAACCTCCGGGAGGCCGATGCCCGGTTGGCGACGCATGCCGACATGGTGAAAATCATGCCGGCCGTGGCCGTCGTCATCCTGTTGTTGCCTGCCTTGCTTCCCGTGACCCATGTCATCGCCGTCATCGTCAATATGGGACGACGGCGTCCGCGGCGGAGGCCGGTGCTCGGGCTGAAGGAAGACCAATGGTGGCGGGTCCTGGCGATCCTGGCCGCCGCTTGGCTTCTCATCGCCGTGGCCGCTGCCTGGGCGATCGGCGCTTCCCTGCAGGCACGTGCCATGGCGACCGGCTATGTCGATTGCGACAGCGTCTTCGAGCGAATGCGCCGGGTGAATGGGGGGCCGTCCGGTTGGACCTATGTCCTGTCGGCGGATCTGTGCCTCGAGGCGGGATTCCGGCGCAGCCGCAATCGAACCGGATCCTGACGGCCTGCGCCCGGGCCGCCCCGACCCCGCGAACACCGCCGGCATTCGGCGAAGCCGTGGCCGGCGGGTTCGATCGTCAGGCCGGGCGGCAACGCCTGGGCGGGCGCCGCTATTCGGCGAAGCGTCGGCGATGGCAGATCATAGGATTTAGAGATGTGGTGCTACTTAGTACAGCGCGGTAGAAGGCGACAATGACGTCAAGATCTCGATCACACTGACCGACGACCAGGCAGCCTATGCACGCGCCCTCGTCGACAGCGGGCAATATCCGAGCCTCGGCGCGGTGCTCCAGCGCGGGCTCGACATGCTGCGGCGCAAGACTGAAATGCGTGAGGAGGAGCTCCAAGCCCTCCGGTCGCTGATCGATCAGCGGCGGGCGGGACCGCTCGTGGAACTCGACGAGGGCGAGGCGGCGACCCGAGCGCTTCTGGTCTTGAGGCGCACCCCTTAGTCGATTTGGACAATAACTGAACTAAAATCTGTCATGCCCGGGCTTGACCCGGGCATCCAGAGACTGTCGACATCTTCTGGATTGCCGGGTCAAGCCCGGCAATGACAATAAAGGAACTGCCCTCATCCGGAGCGCCAATTGTCGAGCGTGGCTCCTACCCGTTGAACACCAGCCGGTACTTCGCAAATCCGTCGCCGGCGTCGCCGGCGGGCTCGATGGTCAGGCCGGGCGGCACCGCCTGGGCGGCCGCCGGGGCGCCGGGGAAGGTGACGACCACGGTCTTCGGCAATGGCGCGAAGCTCCAATTGCCGTCGGCGGTCGGGTTGATCCGGCCCTGCTCGTGGATGAAGCGCACCAGCACGTCGCGGTTGGTGTCCGGCGCCTCGAGCACGATGTTCTTGCCGTCGAGCCCCGGGAAGCTGCCGCCGCCCCCGGCGCGGTAGTTGTTGGTGACGACGACGAACTCCTGCTTTTCGTCGATCGGCTTGCCCTGGAACTGGAGGTCGACGATGCGGTGCGCGTCCGGCGCCACCAGCTTGCCGTCGCCGTCGTAGCGCGACGGCTTGGTCAGATCGATCTTGTAGGTCACCCCGTCGATCACGTCGAAATTATAGGATGGGAAGCCGGGGTCGATCAGCGGCTGCTCCCCGGTCTTCGCCGGGTCGATCCGGTTGAAGATGCCGGCCGACCGCTCCAGCCATTCCCGCACGATGGCGCCGGGGACGCGCACCGCCCGCACCGTGTTCGGGTAGAGATACAAATCGGCGACGTTCTTGATCGCGATCGGCCCGGCCGGGACGCTGGTGTAGTAGTCCGGCCCGCCGCGGCCGCCGGCCTTGAACGGCGCGGCGGCGGACAGCAGCGGCAGCCCGGCCGCCGGGGTTCCGGCCAGCAGCGGCGCGACGTACCAGAGCTGGGCCTGGCTGACGATCTGCACCGACGGGTCGTCCGCCACCAGGGCGAAGTAGCTGGTGATCGGGGCCGAGATCTCGCCGACCGGCTGGCGCACATAGGCCAGCGTCGCGTCATGCTCCGGCTGCGCTGCCGCCAGGATCTCCGGTTTCGACTCGACCAGCGGCACCACCTTGCGGTCCTTGCGCTGGTAGATCGGCCGAACCTCGGATTTGAAGGCCGCGACCTTCCAGGCGGCGCCGTCGCGCTCCAGCTCCAGGTCGATGATGCCGAGATGGCTGCCCCAGAACCCGGCCATCACCGCCGGGATGCCGTGCAGCGTGCCGCGCTCGGCGTCGACGCCGTCGATGCCGGCGAAGTCCGGGCCGGGGAAGACCAGGTGCTGGTGGCCGGTCAGGATCACGTCGATGCCCGGCACCTCGGCCAGGAACAGGGCGGCATTCTCCTCGCCGCCCTCGCGCTTGCCGCCGGCGATGCCGGAATGGCACAGCGCCACCACCAGCTCGGCACCGGCCTTGCGCAGCTCCGGCACGTATTTCTTCGCGGCGTCGACGATGTCGGTGGTAGTGACATGGCCGGCGAGATGGCCCTGGTCCCACTGCATGATCTGCGGCGGCACGAAGCCGATGACGCCGATCTTCACCGGCACCGCGGTGCCGCCGTCGTCCTTCAGCGTCCGCTCCAGGATCTTGTACGGCGCCAGGTACGAGCTGCCGTCGGGCTTCAGCAGGTTGGCGCAGACCAGCGGGAAGTTGGCCCCCTGCATCATCGCCTTGCCGAGATAGTCGAGCCCGTAGTTGAACTCGTGGTTGCCCATGGTGCCGCAGTCATAGGCCAAGAGGTTCATGGCCTTGACGATCGGGTGCACCGCGCCGCCGTCCAGGCCGCGCTGATAGGCCATGTAGTCGCCCATCGGGTTGCCCTGGATCACGTCGCCATTGTCGAACAGCAGGACGTTGCCGGCCTCGGCCCGGGCGGCCGCCAGCACCGCGGCGGTGCGGGCCAGGCCCATCGTGTCGTCGCCCTTGTCGCGGTAGTAGTCGTAGGGGAAGACGGCGACATGCAGGTCCGTGGTCTCCAGAATCCGCAGCTTCAGCTTCGGCGCCGCGGCGCGCAGCGCGGCGGGGGCCAGGCCGATCGCGGCGGCGGCGACGCCCGCCTTCAGGGTGGTGCGGCGGGTCAGGCGGTCGGGCATGCGGCGCTCCTGCGGCTGGGACGCGACAGTCTAGAGCGAAGGAGGTCGAGGTTCCTAGAGCACGGCGAGGTCCAGCCGGCGCAGCCGATCGGGATCGGCGATCGCCTCGATCGCGGTGATCCGGCCGTCCGCGATGGTGAAGCCCAGCGCCAGGAACAGCCGGCCCTGCGGCGCCACGACCGCGCCGACAGCGCCGTCGATCAGCGCCGATCGGGCGCCGGTGGCGCGGCCCAGGAAGAAGCGGGCGACGGCGTCGGCCCCACGGATCTCGCCGGGCCCGCCGGCCTGCACCGCGGCGGCGTCGGAGCGGAGCACGATGCCGGGGTCGAGCACCGCCAGCAGATCCTCGAACCGGCCGCCGCGCGACGCCGCCAGGAAGGCGTCGACCACCCGGCGTCGGCGGGCCAGATCGGGGTCGGGTGTCCGCGGCGCGCCCTGCACCCGGCGCCGCGCCCGGCTGGCCAGCTGCCGGGTCGTGGCCGGGGTGCGGCCGAGGACCGGCGCGATCTCGTCGAAGGGCAGGTCGAACATGTCGTGCAGCACGAAGGCGACGCGCTCGGCCGGCGCCAAAGTCTGCAGCACCACCAGCAAGGCGAGGCCGACCGAATCGGCCAGCGCCACCTCCTGCTCCGGATCGGCCTCCGGCCCGGCCGGCAGCTCGGGCCCGTCGCCCACCTCAAGCGGATCTTCTCGGCGGGACCGGCGGCGGCGCAGATGGTCCAGGCACACCCGCGCCACCACCGTGGTCAGCCAGCCGCCGAGATTGGCCACGCCTTCGACCTCGGCGCGGCTGAGCTTCAGCCAGGTCTCCTGCACCGCGTCCTCGGCCTCGCTCAGCGACCCCAGCATGCGATAGGCGACCGCGCGCAGATGGGCGCGGTTGGCCTCGAACTGCCGCGTCAGAAATTTCGTCTCGTCCATCGGTCACACTCTCCGCTGCCGGATCCGTCAGGACCATGACGACCGGAGCCCGCGCCGATGTGACAGGCCGGGCCGGTGCCGTCGAGACATGCAACCAAGGAGACGGATGATGCAGGCCCGAATGAAGAACCCGGCGCTGGTCCTGCCCGAAGCCCTGCAGGCGCTGACGGCCCTATGGAGGGCGGTGGAGCAGGCCGGCCTGCCGCCGGCGACGATCGACCTGGTCAATCTGCGCACCAGCCAGATCAACGGCTGCAGCGTCTGCGTCGAGGCGGCCTTCACCATGAAGAAGGACAAGGCCGATCCGCGGCTCTACGCCGTCACGGCCTGGCGCGACATGCCGCATTTCAGCGACGCCGAACGCGCCGCCCTGGCGCTGGCCGAGGCGGTGACGCGGGTGGGCGAGCGGGGCGACGGCGTGCCCGACGATGTTTGGGCCGAGGCCGCCCGGCACTATGACGAGAGGGCGCTGTCGGCACTGCTCCTGCAGATCGCGCTGGAGAATGTCTGGAACCGCCTGAACATCGCGGTGCGGCAGCCGGCGGGAACGCCCTGGAGCTGAACGGCCGGGGAGGCACCGGGCGGGGCGTAGGCCCCCGCCCGGCCGTCGCAGTCAACTGGTGGTGGTGTCCTCGGTCGGTGCTTCCGGACCGTTCTTCTTGATCGACTCGATGGCGTTCTTGGCCGAGGCCTTGCTGGCATAGCCCTCGGTCGAGAAGATCGTCTCGGAGTTGTACTTGAACCGCACCCGGAACTCGCCGGCCTTGTCCTTGTAGATCTCGAACTTGTGCGCCATGAGGTTTCCCCTCCGGGATTGAGACATCCGCCCGGCAGTTTGATCGCGATATTCCAATATTCGCAAGCCGCTTCGTTGAAGAACGACAAGGTTTCCCGCCCATTCTCTCCGGATCGACCGCGTGGCCGAGAGCAGCGCGGCCCGCTACGGCTGCAACCTTTTCCCAGGGATCCGTAACCGGGCCGTAGCCGGAGCAACCGATGGTGGCCCAGGCATCGGAGACCTCGGAGCGCATCATGGGCGGTGTTTCGCCGGAAGCCATCGAATCGGTCCAGCAGCTCGCGGACACCTGGTCGAGGGTCGTGCACGACCGCGGCACGGGCGACGTGGCGGATCCTCCCGGCATGGCCATCCGCTGGGCCGACAGCAAGTTCCCGTTCTGGAACTGCATCACCTTCACCGACCGGAACTGTGGCAGCGAGCTGCTGGACGAGCGCTTCGCCGAAGCCACGGCCTATATGCGGCGGCGAAGCCAGCCCGGGCTGATCTGGCTGTTCGAGGATCTGCTCGACCCCGCCTGCCGCAAGAGGCTGCCCAAGGCGGCGGACCGGGCCGGACTCAGCCTGTCGCTGTCCGGCTTCGGCATGGCCGGCGACATCCTGCCGATCGCCGAGCCGCATCATCCGGAGCTGGAGTTCGTGCGGGTGACCGAAGAGGACCAGCTGACGGCCTATGCCGACCTGAACTCCCGCGCCTACGGCATGCCGCTGGAGGCGGCGCGCGACGGGCTGGCCGGGTCGGTGCTGTGGAAAGCCGGCATGTACACCTATCTCGGGCTCGCGGACGGCGTCCCGGTCTCGGCGGCAGCGACGGTGGCCACCGGCAAGTGCCTGTTCCTGGCCCTGGTCGCGACCGCGCCGGAGGCGCAGCGCCGCGGCTATGGCGAGGCGACGGTGCGCAAGGCGCTGTATGAGGGCGCGCGCGCGACCGGACTGACCCGCACCACCCTGCACGCCACCCTGGCCGGCGCCCCGGTCTATGAGCGCATCGGCTACCGCAAGGTGGCGTCAATCGGCTTTTACGGGCTCAAAGCCTAGGCCACCGGGGTGAACTGATAGGGCGTGGCGCCGCGCAGGTTCTCGTCCACCGACAGCACGTGGTTCAGCGGCGGGAACGCGCGCTGGTCGCAATCAGGCCGTTCGCACAGCCGGCAATGCAGCCCGATCGGCGCCGCCGCCTCGTCCGAGGCGAGATCGATGCCGTCGGCATAGACCAGCTGCGCCGCATGGGCGATCTCGCAGCCCAGTGCCAGCGCGAAGCTCTGCCCCGGCGCGCGGAATCCGGCGCCGGGCTTGGACACGGTGCGGGCGATGGTGAACCAGCGGCTGCCGTCCGGCAGCTCCGCCACCTGGGTCTGGATCCGGCCGGGCGAGCGGAAGGCGTCGGGCAGGATCCACAAGGGGCAGGCGCCACCCATCCGGGCGAAGGCGGAGTTGGTGGCGCCGAGCCGCTTCGACACGTTGCCGGCCTTGTCGCTGCGGATCAGGAAGAAGGGCACGCCCTTGGCGCCCTGGCGCTGCAGCGTGGTCAGGCGGACCGAGACCTGCTCGAACGACGCCTCGAACCGGCTCTGCAGCACCTCGATGTCGTAGCGCAAAGCCGTCGCGGCCCGCCAGAACCGGTCATAGGGCATCATCACCGCCCCGGCGAGGTAGTTGGCCAGGACAATGCGGCCCAGCCGCGACGCCGCGGGGCCGGAAAAGCCGACCGGCGCCACCATCTCGTCCAAGAGGGCCCGGTACTTGATCAGCGCGATCTGCACCGCCAGGTGGAAGCTGCGGCTGGGCAAAGGCAGCATCTCGGACAGCAGGATGCGGCGGCCGTGCCGGTCATAGCGGCGACGCACCGGGCCCATCACCTCGACCGGCATCACCTTGACCCGCAAGGTCAGCTCCTCGTCCAGGTAGCGGATCAGGCCGGGGAACAGCGCGCCGGGCTCGATCGCGCCGGCCTGCCAGATCTCCTCCGCCGCCGTCTCCAGCTCCGGAAAGTGGTGGCCATGCGCCTGCACCCAATCGCGCACCTCGTCCAGCGGCGAGACTGATTCGGCGATGTCCGGAGCCGACTGCTGCTCGGCCAGGAGGCGCAGCGTCTCGCGCCCCTCGCGATAGGCCTGGTAGAGGGCCAGCACCGCTTCGGCCGCGGCCGGCGCCTGGGCGGCGAGGTCGATGATGTCCTGCCGCTTCAGCCCGGCGGTGCCCGGCCGCGGCGTGGCGAACAGCGGGTCGCCGAACACTTCGGACAGGCCGCCGACCAGCCGCTCGCCCTCATCCTCGGCAAAGCTGGCGATGTCGAGGTCGAAGATCTGGCCCAGCTTCAGCAGGATCTCGACCGTCACCGGCCGCTGGTTGCTCTCGATCAGGTTGAGATAGGAGGCGGAGATGCCCAGCCGCTCTGCCAGCTGCGCCTGGGTGACCTCCCGGTCGCGCCGCAGCCGCCGGACCTTATGCCCCAGCATCGGCTTGCGAGCGGCCATCTTTCTTCTCCGATTTACAAAAGTGACATCAACAAGCTTTACAACCTTTCCCTTTCACGCTCAACGGCACGTTGACGCTGGCTTAAGCGGCACCCAACATCATTCCCATCACCGCAGCGCAGCATGGCGCGCCGCCAGGAACGGAATGAAAAGGATTTACAGGATGGCTCCCCTCGACTCTGCGATCCCGACCCGAACGCAGCCCGGCCGCTTCGACGGCATCGTCCGGGACTACGCTCCGGTCGATGTCGACCGGCTGCGCGGATCGGTCAGGATCGAGCACACGCTGGCCCGGCTCGGCGCCGAGCGGCTGTGGGAGCTGATGCACAAGCGCGACTTCGTCAATTCGCTGGGCGCCACCAACGGCACCCAGGCGATGCAGCAGGTGCGCGCGGGGCTGGAGGCGATCTACCTGTCCGGCTGGCAGGTCGCGGCCGACGCGAACACCGCCGGCCAGATGTATCCGGACCAGAGTCTGTACCCGGCGGATTCGGTGCCGGAGGCGGTGAAGAAGATCAACCGCACCCTGCAGCGCGCCGACCAGATAGAGCATGCCGAGGGCGGCGCCAGGCGCCATTGGTTCGCGCCGATCGTGGCCGATGCCGAGGCCGGCTTCGGCGGGCCGCTGAACGCCTTCGAGCTGATGAAGGCGATGATCGAGGCCGGCGCGGCCGGCGTGCATTTCGAGGACCAGCTGGCGTCGGAGAAGAAGTGCGGCCATCTCGGCGGCAAGGTGCTGGTGCCGATGCGCAGCTTCATCCGCACTCTCAACGCCGCCCGCCTGGCCGCCGACGTGATGGACGTGCCGACGGTGCTGCTGGCCCGTACCGATGCCGAAAGCGCCAAGCTGATCACCAGCGACATCGACGAGCGCGACCATCCCTTCATCGACCGCGCCACCCGCACCGAGGAAGGCTTCCATCCGATCAAGCCCGAGAACCGGATGGAATACTGCATCGCCCGCGGCCTGGCCTTCGCGCCCTATGCCGACCTGTTGTGGATGGAGACGTCGAAGCCCGATCTCGGCCAGGCCAAGCGCTTCGCCGAGGGCATCCATCGCCAGTTCCCGGGCAAGCTTCTGTCCTACAACTGCTCGCCCAGCTTCAACTGGAAGGCCAATCTCGACGACGCCACCATCGCCAAGTTCCAGCGCGAGCTTGGGGCGATGGGCTACAAGTTCCAGTTCATCACCCTGGCCGGCTTCCACAGCCTGAACTTCGCCACCTTCGAGCTGGCGCGCGGCTACAAGGACCGGCAGATGGCCGCCTATTCCGAGCTGCAGCAGGCGGAGTTCGCGGCCGAGGCCGACGGCTACACCGCGACCAAGCACCAGCGCGAGGTCGGCACCGGCTATTTCGACGCCGTCAGCCTCGCCATCTCCGGCGGCAAGGCCTCGACCACCGCGCTCGGCGAATCGACCGAAGCCGCCCAGTTCCACTGATCATCTGCGCCCCAAATCGCGCCCCGACGGAGGAGACGACCATGACGAACCGCTTCTGGATCATCGGCGGCGAATATGCCGACACCCGCTTCGACCGCCTGATCGATGGCACCGAGAGCCTGCAGGGTCCGTTCGAGAATTACGACGAGGCGCTGCACGCCTGGCGACAGCTGGCCTCGGCCACCACCAGCAACGCGCATCAGCGCTATACCATCGCGCATGAGGGCGCCCGCTAGGGTTCTCTGATCCGCGAGCGGGCCGGGCGGCGCGGGCGCACCGTCCGGTCCATTCCCCACGAAGCCGACCCTTCAGAAGACCCCGCTGGGGCCCGGCCGATCCGTTCGGCCGGGCCCGTTTCTCTATAGTCCCGACCTCACTTGATATAGGTCCGGACGTCCATCGGCACCGACTCGTTGATAGGAAGCTGGTCGCGCGGGATTTTAAGGTGCTTCCCCACTGCCCAAACGTCGTAATCGATGTCTCCATCGATGTTCTTGTTGCTGCCGTCCGTCCAGGTCCTCTCGGCCAGGATCTTGAGGGCGCTCGTCTGCTGGTCCTTGTTGCCGCCGGCGACCCTGTTGACATAGGCGGAAATGATCTGTTGCCGGCAGGGACCATTGTCCTTCGTGTCGAAATTCTGCGGCAGAAGTTTCGTCACGGCATCGAGCGGATCTTCGGCGCCGTTGACGTAGTCATTGATCCACCGGTTGCGCGTCTCCTGATCCGGCGCGGCCTGCAGGCTGGCCGCGAACTTCTCTGGCGACGACGTGTCGGGCTTGGCAGCGGCAGCCGGGTCGCCCGGCTTGGCGTCCGTGCCTTCCGGCGGAACCGGCAGCATGACGAAGTCGGGCTTCAGGTCCCCGTCATGGTAGGTCTGGATCAGGTCCGGATTGCCGATGTGCTCGTTCAGCGCGACGACACTCGAATTGATGTCCTTCGGCGCGATACCCGCCTCCGTACCCATGCGCCACTGCGAGTCGCCGGCTTCGGGCACCTGGACGGTGCCATTCTTGAGCAGATCCTGGGCGTCCTTCAGGCCATGCTGCGTGGCCAGGCCGTTCAGCGTCTGCTGCCATTGCTGCTGCTGGGCTGCGGACACCTCATGGGTCTTCCCGTCCTTTCCCACCAGCGAGAACTTGTTGTCCTTATAGGTGACCGTGAGCGACATCGACACCTCCCCACACTGGGCGCCACGATAGGCAGGCTCTGGCCTGTTCGGCGTCGGCCGGGCGAGGGCCGCGCGCGATTCTCCGGCCAGGGCCAGGATTGAATTCCGGATCTTCCCCCAGAATACTCACAGCAACCCCGGCCGAAGGCAAATGTTCCGCAACGTTTATGGCGGTTCGGTGGCAGCAGGATGCTACTTTCGTCCTACAAGTCATCCGCGTGTAGAGATTTCGACCTTTTCCGATTTTGATTCCAGATCAGCTGAATACTTTTGCAGTCTGATCGCATAATTTCTTAGGACCGTCCTGGCAAATAACTGTATTAGGCTAATTTATTATGAATTTGGTAGATCGACATGACATGCGTCTGTCGACGCAACCTGCCAACTGCGCTTTGTCGTCAAGTCTCAGAACTTCGGATTGCGATCGATTGGCCGACATATACTCTATCTCTGTGAATGGCTGGTTCGACACGCTCACATCCGTTTGCCGGCAATTTCAATCAACCTTGAGATAGAAAGCTCAATATCGGCTCAAAGTCATTTTATTGCGCATGATTACATAATACTATATATTGGCGACTTGAATCTCCTCGCCACCAGCGGCGGTGGGAGATTGAACGGAGGGAATCTCTATGCTCAAGCGAGTCCTTGCCGAGGCGTTGGGGACGTTCTGGCTCGTTCTCGGCGGTTGCGGCACCGCGGTCCTGGCCGGATCGCATGTCGGATTCGGCGGTGTCGCCGCAGCGTTCGGCCTCACCGTCCTGACCGGCGCCTATGCCCTCGGCCGGATTTCCGGCGGTCACTTCAATCCTGCGATCACGGTCGGGTTGTGGGCGGCGGGCAAGACCAGTTCGGGCAACATCGTGCCCTATGTCGTGGCCCAGGTGCTCGGCGCGTTCATCGCCGCCTGGGTCATCTTCATCATCGCCTCCGGCAATCCAGCCTTCGACATCACCAAGGGCTTCGCCCTGAACGGCTACGGCGCCGGATCGCCCGACGGCTACGGCCTGACGGCGGCCCTTGTCTGCGAGATCGTGCTGACGGCGGTCTTCCTCGTCGTCATCGTCGGCGTCGTCAGCAGCCCGGCGACCGCACCCTTCGCGCCGATCGCAATCGGCCTGGCGCTGACGCTGATCCACCTGATCTCGATCCCGGTCACCAACACCTCGGTGAACCCGGCACGCAGCAGCGGCGTGGCGCTGATCGCCCAAGGCCTGGCGCTGCACCAGCTCTGGCTGTTCTGGGTCGCCCCGATCATCGGCGGCCTCATCGGCGGCGTGGTCGGCCGTTTCCTGACCGAGCCCGAAGCCTCGATCAGCGCGACCATCACCCCTCCGGCAGCCCCGGCGGAGTGAGCTGAAGCAGGGCTGACGCCCCGGCTCGGCCGGGGCGTCAGTCCAGCGCCTTCTCCATGAACAGGCTCAGCGGGTCGGGCCCGTAGCCGCCGAACGGGCCGCAGTCGCGGTAGCCGAAGCGGCGGTACAGGCCGATCGCTTCAGGCTGGTGGATGCCGGTCTCCAGCTGTATCAGCCGGACGCCCAGGCCGCGGGCCTCGTCCTCGATCCGGGCCAGCAGGTCGCGGCCGACCTTCAGCCCGCGGGTCGCCGGGTCGACGAACATCCGCTTCAGTTCGGCCTGGCCGTCGCTGCCGATCCGCAGGGCGCCGCAGCCGACCACCCGGTCGTCGCGCCGGGCCACGAAGAAGCGCATCTCCGGCTGCTCCAGCGAGGCGATGTCGAGCATGTGGTTGCTCTCGGCCGGATACAGGCTGGCCATCAGCGCGTCGGACTGGCGGATCAGGTCCAGCACCGCGTCCTGGCGTGGCGGTTCCGGGGCGATGAGGGTGGTGGTCATGATGGCAGGCCTCGGTCGTTTCGCCCCGACTATAGCCGGCGATGGCGATGCGCGAAGGGCTTTCCTCTTGCCCTGGCGAGGCTGGCTATGTTCTCGTATCGTTCATGGTCGACAACACTCCGCTCACGATCCCCAACGCCGACGCCCGGCGCCTGTTCCTCGATCTGCACGCGCTGTCCGACCCGCCGCTCGGCCGGCTGACGGCGGAGGGGTGCCAGGCGCTGGTGGATCGCATCGGCTTCGTCCAGGTCGACAGCATCAACACGGTCGAGCGGGCGCATCACATGATCCTGTTCGCCCGCCGCCACGGCTATGCCCAGACTCAGCTGCCGCGGCTGGTGGAGAAGACCCGCGGCCTGTTCGAGGGCTGGACCCACGACGCCTCGCTGATCCCGACCCGCTTCTTCCCCTACTGGTCGCGGCGCTTCGCCGATGTGCAGGCGCGCGCCGCCACCAGCCGCTGGTGGACCGAGGCCGGGCCGGATTTCCCGAAGGTGCTGCAGCAGGTGCGCGACCGGGTGGCGACCGAAGGGCCGCTGCTGACCCGCAGCTTCGAGGAGGAGCGGCAGCGCCCCTCCGGCGGCTGGTGGGACTGGACGCCGTCAAAGATGGCGCTGGAGTTCCTGTGGCGCACCGGCGTGCTGGCGGTGGCGCGGCGCGAGAATTTCCAGAAGGTCTACGATCTGACCGAGCGGGTGATCCCGGAGCCGCATCGCGGCCCGGCCCCGGATCCAGAGGCGGTGGTCGACTGGGCCTGCCGGTCGGCGCTGGAGCGGCTGGGCGCCGCCCGGCCCGCCGAGATCGCCGGCTTCTGGGACCTGATCAGCCTCCGCGAGGCGGAGCAATGGTGCGACCGGTCGACCCGGCGCGGCGAATTGTGCGTGGCGCATGTGCAGGGCGCGGACGGCAAGACCACCGCGGCCTTCGCCTTCGCCGACATCGAGGACCGGATGGCCGCGGCGGCGCCGGCGCCGGACGTGCTGCGGGTGCTGTCGCCCTTCGACCCGGTGATCCGCAACCGCCAGCGGCTGGAGCGGCTGTTCGGCTTCGACTACCGATTCGAGGCCTTCGTGCCCGAGGCGAAGCGCCGTTGGGGCTATTACGTCTTCCCGATCCTGGAGGGCGACCGCCTGGTCGGCCGGATCGACATGCGGGCGCGGCGCGACAGCGGCGACCTCGCCGTCGCCGGGCTGTGGTGGGAGCCGAAGGTGCGGTCCAGCAAGGCCCGGCTGCGCCGGCTGGAGACGCAGTTGGACCGCATCCGCCGCTTCGCCGGGGTCGATCGCGTGACCTGGCCCGAGGCCAAATCGCCGCTGTCATCCGCGAGTCATCAAAGGGTCGCAAAGCTCGGGGCATAAGGGCGCCGCGCGACGGCCGGCGTTGCGATGCGGGCTGTCGCGCCCATATAAGCCGCGGGGGATCACCCGCCGGGCCGATCGTGCGGAAACGGATAGAGAAGGATTGGGTATGGCGGGGGATCTGATCGTCGCCCATGCGCGGATCGTGACCGCGGAGGCCGTGCTGACCGGCAGCGTCGCCGTCGCCGGCGGGCGGATCACCGATCTGGACCGGGATGCGGCCTGCCCGTCCGGCGCGGTCGATTTCGAGGGCGACTACCTGCTGCCCGGCCTGGTCGAGCTGCACACCGACCATCTCGAACGCCACTACACGCCGCGGCCCGGCGTGCGCTGGCCGGCGGTTACCGCGGTGATGGCGCATGACGCCCAGGTCGCGTCGGCCGGCATCACCACGGTGTTCGACGCCCTGGCCCTGGTCGGCGGCCGCAACGGCGAGGACCGGCTGGAGACGCTGCGACCGATGGTCGACGGCATCCGCCAGGCCCAGGCCGGCGGCATGCTGCGGGCCGAGCATTTCCTGCATCTGCGCTGCGAGGTCACGGAAGCCCATGTGCTCGAGCTGTTCGAGCCGTTCCGCGACGACCCGCTGGTGCAGTTCATGTCGGTGATGGACCACGCGCCCGGCCATCGCCAGTTCTCCGACCTCGCCAAGTACCGCGAGATCTACAAGGGCATGCTCGGCATGACCGACGAGCAGATCGACGCCCAGACGGCGGAGCGGATCGCCGCCTCGCGCACCCATGGCGTCACCAACCGCGACGCCCTGGCCGCGATCGGCCGCGGCCGCGGCCTGCCGATCGCCAGCCATGACGACGAGACCGTCGCCCATGTCGAGGAGGCGGCGGCGCTGGGCATGGTGGTGTCGGAGTTCCCGACCACACTGACCGCCGCCCGCGCCGCTCGCCAGCACGGGCTGCAGATCCTGATGGGCGCACCCAACCTGGTGCGCGGCGGCTCCCATTCCGGCAATGTCTCGGCCGGCGAGCTGGCGCGCGAGGGGCTGGTCGACATCCTGTCCTCCGACTACGTCCCGGTCAGCCTGCTGCACGGCGCCTTCACTTTGGCCGAGGGCGAGGCCGGCATCGGCCTGCCGCAGGCGCTGGCGACGGTGACGGTCAACCCGGCCCGCGCCGCCGGCCTGGAGGATCGCGGCCGGATCGAGCCCGGGCTGCGCGCCGACCTGCTGCGCGTCCGGCTGGTCGACGGCGTGCCGGTGATCCGCGCGGTGTGGCGCGAGGGCGAAAGAGTCGCGTGACACCGGAATAACAGGCTAGGGCGAAGGATCGGGTTATAAGGGCGGAGTCGCCCGTTCGCGTTCCGGAGGCCAGCATGCGTCCGTTCCCGGTTCTCATGACCCTGGGCCTGTGGCTCGCCCTCGGATCGGCCGCCGCGGCCCAGACCGCCGACCCGGCAGTGCCCGCGCCGGCCCCGTCCAGTCCGGCCTCGCCCGACCCGGCTTCTCCTGACCCGGTGGTGCGCGGCGCCTATGTCTTCGCCGCGGGAGGCTGCGCCGCCTGCCACACCGCGGCCGGTGACGCGGCCAAGCCTCTGGCCGGCGGCCGGCCCCTGAAAACCGCCTTTGGCACCTTCTACACGCCGAACATCACCCCGGACCCCGAGACCGGCATCGGCAAGTGGAGCGAAGAGGATTTCCGCCGGGCCCTGCGCGAGGGCGTGTCGCCCGCAGGCGAGGATTTCTATCCGGCTTTCCCCTACACCTCCTACACCGGCATCACCGACCGCGACCTGTCCGACCTCTGGGCCTATCTGCGCAGCGTCCCGCCGGTGCAGCAGCCCAACAAGCCGCATGAGCTGTCCTGGCCCTATTCCTGGCGCTCGCTGCTGCCGGGCTGGCGCCTGCTGAACTTCAGCGAGGGGCCATTCCTGGTGGCCGCCGGCCAGTCCGCCGACTGGTATCGCGGCGCCTATCTGGTCCGCGTGCTCGGGCATTGCGGCGAATGCCACACGCCCCGCGACATGCTCGGCGGGCTGAACTGGTACAGCCCCTTCGCCGGCAACCCCCAGGCGCCGGAAGGGCAGGGCAAGATCCCGAACATCACCCCGGATCCGGAGCACGGGATCGGGGAGTGGAGCGACAGGGACATCACCTATTACCTGGAGACCGGCGCCACCCCGGACGGCGATTTCGCCGGCGGCGCCATGGTCGAGGTGATCAAGAACGACACCAGCAAGCTGACCCCGGAGGATCGCCAGGCGATCGCCACCTATCTCAAGAGCCTGAAGCCGCTGCCCGGGCCGTGACGGCCCACCGGAACGATGGTTTCGGTCCGAGAAATCACATATAGTGACCCCGCTTCGGCAATTTTAGGAACATTTGGTTCGTATTGAACGGCGTCCGTTTATTTCGTTTCGACGGCGCCTACGACCCTTCAACCGCGATACGCCGCCGGGGCAGCGAGCACGGCCGAGGCCGTCCCCGCTGTAACCACGGCGCGTCGCCCAGCATTCATCGGAGAGCTATAACGTGACCACCTATACCGGCACTGTCGTCCCCGACTACATCTACGGCCTCACGGATTCCGTCGTGGTGCCGCCCGGCGCCAACGGCGTGCAGCTCGACCTTTCGGGCGACGACACGCTGAGCGGGGTGGGCGGGGACGACTTCGTCCTGGCCGGTGCCGGCCATGATGTCGTCGATGGCGGCGATGGCGCCGATCAGCTGAACGGCGGCACCGGGGACGACCTGCTGACCGGTGGGCTCGGGCCCGATGTGCTGACCGGCGGCGACGGCATCGACACGGCCGACTACAGCACCAGCGTCAAATCGGTGACCGTCGATCTCCAATTCGGCACCGGCACCGGCGGGGACGCCGAGGGCGACACCCTGGCGGAGATCGAGAACGTCACCGGCAGCGCCGGCGACGACACTCTCTACGGCGATGCCGCCGACAACCTGCTGTCCGGGCTCGCCGGGGACGACCTGATGGTCGGATATGAGGGCGCCGACACACTGACCGGCGGCGACGGCAACGACTTCATCGCCGGGGACTACGAGCCGGGCTCCATCGGCTGCGGCTGCGGCGACGGGCCCGACCTGCTGCAGGGCGGCGCGGGCGACGACACGCTCTTTGGCGGCGGCGATGCCGACCGGCTGGAAGGCGGCGCCGGCAACGATGTGATCGGCTACATGGACGGGGCGGAGTATGTCGCCGGCGAGGTGATCGACGGCGGCGACGGTTACGACATCATCATCTTCAGCCCGGTGCCGGGTGCGGACACGCTGCTGGTGCTGCAGGGCGATACGCTGAGCGGCATCGAGGAAATCGACCTCGGCTTTCCGGGCGGGCCGGTCGGCCTGCCGGCGCATCTGATGCTGATCGGCGTGCTGTCCGACCTGCTGATCGTCGGCAGCGACGACCGCAACGTGGTCACCGCCGGCGACGGCAACGACACTGTTCGCGGCCTGGGCGGCGCCGACGTGCTGCTCGGCGGCCTCGGCGACGACCGCCTCGACGGCGGCGCCGCGGGCGACCAGCTCGACGGCGGGGCCGGCATCGACAGCGCCACCTATCAAGGCTCGGCCGCGGCGGTCGTGATCGACCTGCTGGCCGGCACCGCCTCGGGCGGCGACGCCCAGGGCGACAAGCTGACCAACATCGAGAACCTCTACGGGTCCGGCCTCGACGACCAGCTCACCGGCAACGCCGTCCGCAACGTTCTCGCCGGCGGGCTCGGCCACGACACGCTCATCGGCAATGGCGGCGACGATTCGCTCTCGGGCGAGGCGGGCAATGACGCGCTTTCCGGCGGCGACGGTGCGGACCGGCTGGTCGGGGGCGCAGGGATCGACACCATCCATGGCGGCAACGACAATGATTCGGTCGATGCCGGCAGCGAGAACGATCAGGTCTTCGGCGAGGCCGGGACCGACAATCTCTACGGCGGCACCGGCGACGACGCGCTTTCCGGCGGCGACGGCAACGACACGCTCGAAGGCGCGGCGGGGGCCGACGCGCTGGCCGGCGGAACCGGCATCGACACCGCCAGCTATGCCGGCTCGGCCGCCGGGGTGTCGGTCAACCTGGCCACCGGGACGGGGTCGGGCGGCGACGCCGCGGGCGATACGCTCAGCAGCATCGAGCAGGTGCTGGGCTCGGTCCAGGCCGACACGCTGACTGGCGATGCCGCCGCCAACACCCTGTGGGGCATGGGGGGCGGCGACGTGCTCGTCGGCGGCGGCAACGGCGATGTGCTGAAGGGCGGCGTCGGCGATGACCGCTTCGTCTACACCGCCCTGTCCGACAGCACGGTCTCGGGTCTCGGCAAGGACACCATCGCCGACTTCTCGACCGGCGATAAGATCGACCTGTCCGGCATCGGCATCGCCTTCAGCTTCGGCACCGGCGGCTTCACCGGCCATGCGGGAGAGCTGCGCGTCGTCACCAGCGGGTCGATCCAGGTGGTCTATGCCGACAGCAACGGCGACAAGACGCCGGACTTCGCCATCAACGTCGTCTCCGACCACGCGCTTACCGCAGCGGACTTCATGCTGTAGGGGGCGTGCGAACCGGCGCCGACTTCGTCTAGAGTGGGCTGCCGCCAGAAGGCGGCGGCCCCCTCGGGGTGAAGAAACAGGGACGGCGATGGTGATCGAGTTGCAGACCAACGAGCCGGCGCCGGAGGCGACGCTCGCCAACTGGCGCCAGGCGCCATACAGCCGCTGGGGCTTCCGCAATGTCCGCCGGCTGGTGCCGGTGGCCGAGATTCCGCGCGGCGAATTCGCCGCCTGCCTGAGGCCCGGGCCGGCGCTGGACCTGGACCGGATCGCGATGTCGGGGCAGGGCGGGTCGGTTGCCCGGCTGATGGCCGAAGGCGACACCGACGGCATCCTGGTGCTGCATCGCGGCGCGGTGGTGGCCGAGCATTACGCCCATGGGCTGGACCCGAAGACCCAGCACATCGTCTTCTCGATCAGCAAGTCCATCACCGGCCTGGTCGCCGGCATCCTGGTCGGCCGCGGCCAGCTCGACCCCGACGCGCCGGTGACGTCCTATGTGCGGGAGGCGGCCGGGTCCGCCTATGACGGCGCCACGGTGCGGCATGTGCTGGACATGACGGTCGGCATCCGCTTCGCCGAGGATTATATCGACCCCGCCGGCGACGTCGCCCGCTACCGCGTCGCCATGGGCTGGAACCCGCCCAGCGCGGTGGCCCGGGACAACGATCTGCGCGGCTTCATCGCCGCCCTGCGGCCCGACGGCAGCCGGCACGGCGAGACCTTCCACTACGTCTCGCCCAACTCCGACATGCTGGGCTGGATCTGCGAGCGCGCGTCGGGCATGCGCTTCGGCGCGCTGATGTCCGAGCTGCTGTGGCGGCCGATGTGGACGGAGGCGGATGCGTCGATCACGCTCGACCGGCTGGGCGCGCCGCGCACCGCCGGCGGCATCAGCATGACCCTGCGCGACCTGGCCCGGATCGGCGAGCTGATGCGGCGGGACGGCCGCGTCGGCGGGATCCAGGTGGTGCCGCAGAGCTGGATCGACGACATCCTCGACAATGGTGACGCCCGGGCCTGGGCGCAGGGCGACCTGGCACAACTGGCGCCTCAGGGGCGCTATCGCAGCCAGTGGTACGTGCCGGGACCCGGCCGGGACGTGGTCTGCGGCATCGGCATCCACGGCCAGTGGATCTATGTCGACCGCGCGGCGGAGCTGGTCATCGCCAAGATGTCGTCGCAGCCCGCGGCGGTCGACGACGCGCTCGACCACCGGCTGCTGGCCGGCTTCCGGGCCATCGCGCAGGCTCTGGGTTAGGCAAAGAAAAACCCGAGGCCTGAGGCCTCGGGTCGTGTGCGGTGTGTGACCGTCAGCTCTTCTTCACCCGATAGGTCTCGTGGCAGGCGCCGCAGGCCTGGCCGACGGCGGGGAAGGCGGCCTTCACCTTGGCGGCGTTGCCTTCCTGGGCGGCGGTGTCCAGCGCCGCGATGGCGTCCTGGGCGCCCTTCACCTTGGTCTGGAAATCGGCCCAGTTGGTCCAGATCTCCGGCTTGGCCGCGCTCTTGCCGACGCCGACCGCGGTGCCTTCCGGGAACAGGGCCAGCAGGTTGGCGCTCACCCCCGCCATCTTGCCGGTCGCCGCCTTGACCTCGTCGATCGTGCCCTGGTTGTCGCGCACGAAGCCGGTCAGGGTCTTGGCGCTGGCGCCGAAGGTCTTCATCGCATCCTCGCGCTGGGTCACGATCTCCTCGGGCGTGGCGGCCCAGGCGATGGCGGCGCCGCAACTGACGATGGCGGCGGTGATGACGGCGAACTTCAACGAACGCATGGTGCCTCCCCCTGGGGTGGGTGCCGGTCCGGCGATGACGGGTGCGAGTATGCTGGAGGAATTGTTGCAATCTCCAGCCCGTTCGCGCTCCGCGGCTCCGTTCGCTGCTACGTGCCGCAGGGTTACGCCTGAAATCGATACGCGCGTGGTTGACAGGATGCGGGCCCGCCACTATGGTCCGCGCCTCTAATTCCGGCCCGCGAGCTCCTGCTCCCGGCGGCGCCGGCGCTGCCGCATGGGATATGGATTATGAAAGTCGCGAACTCGCTGAAGACCCTGAAGACCCGCCACCGCGCTTGCCGCGTCGTCCGCCGCAAGGGCCGTGTCTATGTCATCAACAAGGAGAACCCGCGCTTCAAGGCGCGCCAGGGCTGATTTCAGCCGCTCCTTGAGTCGGTCGAAGGCCGCGTCCCCGGACGCGGCCTTTTGATTTTGCGGCCTTCGGACTTGGTGGCCGAGCTTGCCGGATCGGTCCGGCCTTCCTATCGTCCGCGGCGGAGGTCCCGCCGATGAAGATGCCAGTACCCGATGCCGCCATCCTGGCACGCCGCGAGGAGATCGCCGCGGCGCTGCGCGCGATCGTGCCGGGCGAAGGCGTGATCACGGCGGAGAGCGAGCGCCGGGCCTATGAATCGGACGGGCTGACCGCCTACCGCACCCTGCCGATGATCGTGGTGCTGCCCTCGACCACCGCGCAGGTCTCGGCGGTGCTGCGCAAATGCCACGAGCTGGGGGTGAAGGTGGTGCCGCGCGGGTCCGGCACCTCGCTGTCCGGCGGCGCCCTGCCACTCGAGGACGGCGTGCTGCTCGGCCTCGGCAAGTTCAACAAGGTGCTGGAGATCGACTTCGACAACCGCTGCGCCCGGGTGCAGCCTGGGGTCACCAATCTCGGCATCACCAACGCCGTCGCCCATGCCGGCTTCTATTACGCGCCCGACCCGTCCAGCCAGATCGCCTGTTCGATCGGCGGCAATGTCGCCGAGAATTCCGGCGGCGTGCACTGCCTGAAATACGGGCTGACCACCAACAACGTGCTGGGGCTGGAGGTGGTGCTGATCGACGGCACGGTGCTACGCCTCGGCGGCAAGCACCTCGATGCGCCGGGCTATGACCTGCTGGGCGTGCTCACCGGCTCGGAAGGGCTGCTGGCCGTGGTGACCGAGGTGACGGTGCGGCTGCTGCGCCGGCCGGCGACACAGCGCGCGGTGCTGATGGGCTTCCCATCGTCGGAGGCCGGCGGCGACTGTGTTGCCCGCATCATCGGCGCCGGCATCATCCCGGGCGGGCTGGAGATGATGGACAAGCCGGCGATCCATGCGGCGGAGGCTTTCGTCAAGGCCGGCTACCCGCTGGATGTCGAGGCGCTGCTGATCTGCGAGCTGGACGGGCCGGAGGCCGAGGTCGACCACCTGATCGGGCGGGTCGAATCGATCGGCCGCGACTGCGGCGCCACGATCTGCGTCGTCAGCCGCAGCGAGGAGGAGCGGCTGCGGTTCTGGGCAGGGCGCAAGGCCGCCTTCCCCGCCGTCGGCCGGATCAGCCCCGACTATTATTGCATGGACGGCACCATCCCGCGGAAGCGCCTGCCCGAGGTGCTGGCCAGGATGCAGGAGATGTCGCGCCGCCACGGGCTGCGCGTCGCCAACGTCTTCCATGCCGGCGACGGCAACCTGCACCCGCTGATCCTGTACGACGCCAATGTGCCGGGCGAGTTGGAGAAGGCCGAGGAATTCGGCTCCGACATCCTCAGGCTGTGCGTCGAGGTCGGCGGGGTGCTGACCGGCGAGCACGGCGTCGGCGTCGAGAAGCGCGACCTGATGGAGGTGCAGTTCGGGCCGGAGGACCTGGCGCAGCAGCAGCGGCTGAAATGCGCCTTCGACCCGGACGGGCTCTTGAACCCCGGCAAGGTGTTCCCGACCCTGCACCGCTGCGCCGAGCTCGGCCGCGTGCACATCCACCACGGCGCCACGCGCTTCCCCGACCTGCCGCGCTTCTGAGCCGATGACCGAGACCCTGAAGCCCGAGACCGACGACCAGGTGCTCGAGATCGTCCGTTGGGCCCTGGCCGGCGAGGTGCCGCTGGAGCTGGTGGGCCGCGGCAGCAAGCGCGGCTTCGGCCGGCCGGTGCACGCGGCGCATGCGCTCGACCTCTCCGGCCTCGCCGGGATCGAGGTCTACGAGCCGGAGGAGCTGGTGCTGACCGCCCGTCCCGGCACGGGAATGGCCGAGATCGAGGCGACGCTGGCTGCCCGCGGCCAGGCCCTGGCCTTCGAGCCGCCGGATCTCGGCCCGCTCTATGGCGGCCCGGCCGGCGCCGGCACGCTGGGCGGTGCCGTCGGCTGCAACCTGGCGGGGCCGCGGCGGCTGAAGGCGGGGGCCGCGCGGGATCATGTGCTGGGGATCGAGGCGGTGTCCGGCCGCGGCCAGGCCTTCAGATCCGGCGGGCGGGTGGTCAAGAACGTCACCGGCTACGACCTGCCGAAGCTGCTGACCGGCGCCTTCGGCACGCTCGCCGCCATGACCCGGATCACGGTCAAGGTGCTGCCGGCGCCGGAGACGGTGCGCACTCTCGCCGTGGCCGGGCTGGACGATACGGCCGGCGTCGCCGTGCTGACCCGGGCGCTGACCAGCCCCTACGAGATCTCGGGCGCCGCCCATCTGCCGGCCGGCATCCTCGGCGATACTGCGCGCAGCCTGGTGCGGATCGAGGGCTTCGGCCCCTCGGTCGACAGCCGGGTCGCGGCGCTGTCGCAGCTGCTCGGCGAGGCCGGGGCGATCGCCGTGCTCGACGCCGGCGAATCGGTCGATCTCTGGTGCCGGATCCGCGACGTCGCCCCCTTCGCCGGCGATGATCGGACGGTGTGGCGGGTGTCGGTGGCGCCGACCGCCGGGCCGCAGGTCGCGGCCGCCGCTGGCGGGGCGCACTATTTCGACTGGGGTGGCGGGCTGGTCTGGATCGCCGTTCCGCCGGACGGCGACGCCGGGGCGGCCGCGATCCGGGCCGCGGTCGCGGCTTCTGGCGGCGGACATGCGACGCTGATTCGGGCGCCGGCCGGGCTGCGCGCGGCGCTGCCGGTGTTCGAGCCGCAGCCGCCGGCGATGGAGGCACTGGGCCGCCGGGTGCGCGAGGCCTTCGATCCGAAGGGGATTCTGTCGCCGGGGCGGATGATCATTTGAGACAGGATCGGAAACCTCGGGCACGATCACGCGTTATGAACACGCGCAGCTCTTGAACAGGGGACGTTCTATGGAATTCCTGTGGATGCTGATCATCGGCTTCGTGGTCGGCCTGGTCGCGAAGTTCCTGATGCCGGGCCGGGACCCCGGCGGCTTCATCATCACGATCCTTCTGGGTATTGCCGGCTCCTTCGTCGGCGGCTGGCTGGGGCGCCAGCTCGGGATCGTGCCCGAGACCGGCTTCGGACAATTCGTCCTCGCCGTGATCGGCGCGATCGTCCTCCTGATCATCTATCGGATCGTCGCCGGCCGCCGGGCGGCCTGACATCGGTGCGGCCCAAGGCCCGGCCACGGGCCGCACCGTTTGTCGTTATCGGATCGACTTCGCCAGATGCGCGTAGGGCTCGCCGCGGCGCGGCTGCAGCGCCTGTGCCGCGTCGCTGTCGGCATGCGTGACCCGCAGCGCCGTCGGGACTCCGTCGGCCGCCAGCTCCACCGTCGCGAACACCAGTTCGCCGCAGGCCCCGGGCCAGCCGATCGGCCGCAGCCCCGCCACCGTGGCGGCGGCGTAGGGCGAGCAGTCCGAGGCGACGTCGACGCTCGCCGCCGCCGGCTTGCCGCCGACGAAGCGCCACACCGCGACCTGCTTGCCCGTCTGGTCGAACACCGCCGCCGGCTCGCCGAACCGGGCCTTCAGCGGCGCCAGCGCGTCCGCGGCGCTGCGCGGGCCGCCGGCGTCGAAGCGCACGGTCTCGGCCACCGAATACAGCCGGTTGCCCTGGGCCGGCGGGGTGAACTGCAGCAGCAGCGTGCCGTCGCCCGGCCGCGCCGCGGCGACCAGGCCGATCCAGGGCGTTTCGCCCGGCGCGGCGAAGGTCACGGCCTGCCCTGTGAAGGCGGCCGCGTCCTGCGGCGTCTGGCCCAACGCGATGTCTTGAACCACCGGCCCCCCTGCCCATGCCGTGCCGGACAGGCCCAGCAGGGCCACGAGCAGGGCACGGCGTCCCCGAACCATCGTCATCTCGGCCTCCCCGGTGTTTGCGGCCAGCGTACTAACCCCTATGCCGGTTGACAACGCTGCCGGCCGCATCGGCCGGGTTCCCTTGGCGCCGGGCCGCGGGCTAGTGTCGGGCGCAACGACGGGAGAGTGCGGGTGCAGACTCATTTCTCGCTGGCGCAGCTGGCCGATCCGGACAATGCGGTGTCGGAGCAGATCCTGCGCAGCTGCGTGCATTGCGGCTTCTGCCTTGCCACCTGCCCGACCTACACGGTGCTGGGCGACGAGCTCGACAGCCCGCGCGGCCGCATCTACCAGATCAAGTCGATGCTGGAGGGCGGCGGCCCGGCGCCGGCCAGCGTCGCCAAGCATCTCGACCGCTGCCTGTCCTGCCTGTCCTGCATGACCACCTGCCCGTCGGGCGTGCACTACATGCACCTCGTCGACCATGGCCGCGCGGTGGTGGAGAAGACCTATCGCCGGCCACTGCAGGACCGGGCGATCCGGGCGCTGCTGGCGGCGGTGCTGCCGCGCCCGCGGCTGTTCCGCCTGGCGCTGATCGGGGCGATCGCGGCCCGGCCGGTGGCGGGGCTGCTGCCCAAGCGCCTGCGCGCCATGCTGGCCCTGGCGCCACGCCGGCTGCCATCGCCCAGCCCGGTCGACCGGCCGCAGGTCTTCGCCGCAGAAGGGCCGCGGAAGCGGCGGGTGGCGCTGCTCTCGGGCTGCGCCCAGACGGTGCTGGACCCGGCGATCAACGAATCCACGGTCCGGCTGCTGACCCGCCACGGGGTCGAGGTGGTGGTGGCGCCGGGCGCCGGCTGCTGCGGGTCGCTGACCCATCATATGGGGCGGGAGGACGCGGCGCTGGCCTCGGCCCGGGCGAATATCGAGGCCTGGGGCCGTGTGGTGGCGGAGGGCGGCCTCGACGCCATCGTCGTGAACACCTCGGGCTGCGGCACCACGGTGAAGGATTACGGCCACATGTTCCGCGCCGACCCGGCCTGGGCCGGGCCTGCCGCAAAGATCTCGGCGCTGGCCAAGGACATCACCGAGCTGATGGACGAGGTCGGGCTGAACCCGCCGGCGCGGCCGACCGGGCAGGCCGTCGCCTACCACTCCGCCTGCTCGATGCAGCACGGCCAGCGCATCGCTGCGCCGCCGCGCCGCCTGCTGGCGGCGGCCGGGTTCGAGCTGCGCGAGGTGCCGGACGGGCATCTCTGCTGCGGCTCGGCCGGTACCTACAACCTGTTGCAGCCGGAGATCGCGGACGAGTTGCGCGCACGCAAGGTGCGGGCGGTGGAAAGCACTGGGGCGGCGATCGTCGCCGCCGGCAATATCGGCTGCATCACCCAGATCGGCCTCGGCACCGCCCTGCCGGTGGTGCACACGGTCGAGTTGCTGGACTGGGCCACCGGCGGCCCGAAACCCGCTGCGCTCCGGGACGCCGCCTGACGCCTAGTAAAGGCCGCCGGTGCCGGTCAGCGCGTCCTGGCTGGTCTCGCCGAAGGTGTCGGCGACCGGCGCCGGGCCGGGCTCGGTGCCGGGGCGGAACGCCTCCATGATCACATCCGACCCGCCCGGCTCCGCCGAATAGCCGCTGCGGCGGTCGACATAGGCGAAGCTGACCCCGGGCGGCACGGCGAAGGTGCCGGGGTCTTCCCCGGCCAGCGCGTCCTTGATGAAGTCGCTGAAGATCGGCACCGCGATCGACCCGCCGGTGGCGCCGGCGCCCAGGCTGCGCGGCTTGTCGTAGCCGACGAAGATGCCCACGGCCAGCCGCGGCGAGAAGCCGACGAACCATACGTCGTTCGAATCGTTGGTGGTGCCGGTCTTGCCGGCCAGCGGCAGGCCCAGCCCGGCCAGGCGGGCAGCGGTGCCGCGCTGGGTGACGCCCTGCAGGATCGAGATCATCTGGTAGTTTGCGATCGGGTCGTCCAGCTCTTGCCCGCGCGGCCGCTGCGGCGCCGGCTGGCCGCTCCAGGCCAGGGCGGCGCAGGGGATGCAGTCGGCCCGGTCCGGGCCCACGACGCCCGGCTGCCGCAGGCTGCGGCCGTCGCGGTCCTGCACCCGCTCGATCAGATAGGGGCTGATCTGATAGCCGCCATTGGCGATGGTGGCATAGGCGGTGGTCAGTTTGAGCGGCGTGGTCTCGCCGGCGCCCAGGCCCATCGCCGGGTACAGCGGCATGTTCTGGTAGATGCCGAAGGTCTCCGCCGTGTCCTTGACCGGCTGCAACCCCATCTCGACCAGCAGGCGCACCGTCATGACGTTGCGCGACCGCTCGACGCCGGAGCGCAGCGTGGCCAGGCCGATGAAGCCGCCGCCATAGTTGCGCGGCCGGTAGCGGGTGCCGCCCTGGCCCTGGTCGACCGAAATCGGCGTGTCGTAGATCAGGCTGGACGGGGTGTAGCCGTGCTGCAGCGCCGACAGGTAGACGAAGGGCTTGAAGGCCGAGCCCGGCTGGCGCTGCGCCTGGGTGGCGCGGTTGAACTCGCTGAGCGAGAAGTCGAAGCCGCCCGACATCGCCAGCACCTTGCCGGTGAACGGGTCGACGGCGACCAGCGCGCCCGACACCTCCGGCACCTGGCGCAGCGAGTAGGCGGCGATCTGCGGCCCCGGGGTCTTGGCCGCCGGCTGCACCCAGATCACGTCGCCCTTGGCCAGCACGTCGTCGGCGCCGCCGACCTGCCGGCCGACCCGGCCGTTCACGACCCGGCGGGCCCAGGTCATGTCGGCGCGGTCGATGCGGCCCTGGCTGCCGTCCTCCAGTCCGATGGTGGCGGCCTGGCGGTCGACCTCCAGCACCACGGCCAGAGTCCAGCCGTCGATCTGGGCCGGCCGGTCGATGCCGGTCAGGAAGCGCTGCCACACCGGTCGGTCGTCCTTCGGCGCGGCGGTCGGGGCGACCGTGGGGGCGGCCTGCTGCTCTTCCGGCAGGCGCACGCCCATCGCCGACAGCGCGCCGAGCAGACGGCCCTGCTGCGCCGGGGGCTGGGCAGCCGGCTGGGCCGGCGCCTGGGCGGCCTCGGCCTGCGCCACTGCCTCAGCCGAAGCCGGCAGGTCCAGCATCGCCGAGATGTTGGTGATCGGCCCGCGCCAGCCGCGGTTGCGATCGAAGCGCTCGAGGCCGGCGCGCAGGGACCGGTCGGCGAAGAGCTGCAGCCGCGGGTCGAGCGTGGTGCGCACCGCCAGCCCGCCGCGATAGAGCTGGTCGTTGCCGAAGGATCTGCGCAGCGAGCGGCGCACCTCCTCGGCGAAATAGGGGGCGTAGACGGTCTCCAGCGGCGCCTGGGCGCGCACCGCCAGCGGTTCGGCCTTGGCTGCGGCCGCCTGCTCGGCGGTGATGGCGCCGTCCTGGGCCATGCGGTCGAGCACGTAGTCGCGGCGGGTGCGCGCGGCCTCGGGCCGGGTGATCGGGTTGTAGTTGTTCGGCGCCTTCGGCAGCGCCGCCAGGAACGCCGCCTCGGACAGCGACAGCTCGGTCGGCGGCTTGCCGAAATAGCGGGCCGAGGCTGCGCCGACGCCATAGGCGCCGCGGCCGAGATAGATCTCGTTGAGATACATCTCCAGGATCTGGTCCTTGGAGAAGTCGTGCTCGATCTCAAAGGCCAGGACCAGCTCGCGGATCTTGCGCAGGGCGCTGACCTCGTTGGTCAGCAGCAGGTTCTTCGCCACCTGCTGGGTGATGGTCGAGCCGCCTTCGAGCCGCCGGCCGTGCCGCAGGTTCTTGATGTTGGCGACCATGGCGCGGGCCAGGCCGGATGGGTCGACGCCGTGATGGCGCCGGAAGTTCTGGTCCTCGGCCGAGATGAAGGCCTGCACCATGTAGGGCGGCAGGGCCGACAGCGGCACCACCACCCGGTTCTCGACGTAATACTCGCGCAGCAGCGACCCGTCGGCGGCGTAGATCCGGGTGGTCTCGGGCGGCTGATAGGCGGCGAGCTGGCCGGCGTCAGGCAGATGCAGCTCGGGTCCGGCGGTGGTGACCAGGAGCTTCAGCAGGACGGCGGCGACGGAAAAGCTGGCGGACATGTGGGCGGTTCATTGGTCCCAGGGCGTCTCTTACTAAACGTTCGGCCAGCGAATCGGAAACGCCTTCTTCTGGACGAAGCCATGCGAAGCCTGTGGGGGAGTCAGATAGAGCGACTCGGCCCGCCGGCCATGCCCCCTTCATCCGCGGCGCCGGGCATGGGATCATGGCGGCATGAAACCGATGGTTCTGCTGTTGTCGATCGGCCTGCTGGGCTGGTGGTACGTCGTGGTGCCGCTGCAGGTGATCGTCGCGGCCGTGGCCCTTGCCCGCGGCCGTTGGCGGCTGGCCGTGTTCAGCCTGACCGCGCTGGCCATAGCAATCGCCCTGGTCCAGGCCGCGCGGGAAATCGTCGAATGGCATCCGGAGCGCTTCGGCGAGATCGGCCTGGTGCTGCCCAGCGGCCATTCGGCCCTGGTCGTGGTGGCGGTGACGACGATGGCGACGCTGGTCTGGCCGCGCTGGTCGCGACGGCGCCTCGCGGCAGCGGCCACGCTGATCCTGGCCGTCGCCGGCGTCATGATGACCCTGGGCGGTCATACGGTCGGGGACGTGCTGGTCGGCCTGGCGCTGGGCGGCATCGCCATCCTTGTCGCCGGCGTCACGGCGCGGTTCCGGAGGTCTCGCCGGGCGGCGCCGGCCTGACCGTCAGAGACTGTTTGGAAATGCGCTGGCGCGAGTCGAATGGCGGTGGTTTCGAGAACCGGCGCGCAGCGGACGTTTGGGTCCGTGAGCACCGGAAGCGCAGAAACCGCCGCCAGGCGGCCGCGCCAGTAGTATTTACAAACGGTTTCTCAGCGATTCGGCCACAGGCCCGGCGTGGCCAGCTCGATGACGTGACCATCCGGGTCGGAAAAATACAGGCTGGTGCCGCCGCGCGGCCAGGCCATCTCGCCGGTCAGGACCACGCCGGCCTCGGCCAGCCGGGCGCGCCAGGCCTCGAGATCCCCGGCCGGCACGGCGAAGGCCACGTGCAGCCGCCCCGTGCCCTCATGCCCCGGGATGGTTCCTGAGGAGTCGATCACATCCTCGGACGTGGCACCGGCCAGGAACAGCAGCAGCACGCCCTGGCGGCCGGCATCCAGCGCGACCAGCCGCGGGCTGCGCAGCATCGCGCGCAGGCCCAGCACCCGCTCATAAAAGGCGGCCGCGCGACCCAGGTCGGCGACGTAGAGCGAGGTCTCGAGCAGCCCGTCGATGCGAGGTGCGGCGGTCATGGCGCCGTCAGGCGTCGTCCGTGAGGCGGATCACCACGTCGACCCGGGCGATGCGGGTGCCGGCCGGCGCCTCGGGCAGGGCCGAGACCACCACCGCCTCGCCATGGACGTCGCGCAGCACGCCGGTCGATTCGTGGTAGAAGTGATGGTGGTCGCGGATGTTGGTGTCGAAGTAGGACCGCCCGGCCTCGATCACCACCTCGCGCAGCAGCCCGGCCTCGGTGAACTGGTGCAGAGTGTTGTAGACGGTCGCCAGCGCCATGGCCTGGCCGGCCGCCGTTGCCTCGCCATGCAGCGCCTCGGCGGTGACGTGGCGGTCGCCGCCGTCGAACAGCAGCCGGGCCAGCGCCACCCGCTGACGGGTGGGCCGCAGCCCGGCCTCGATCAGCCGGTCGACAGGGGCGGTGGTCTCAGCGTCCGTCATTCTGGTCCTGCAATGATCCCCTTTGCACCATAATCTGTGCGGCTTCGGGGAACAACACCCCGGCGCGGGGGATCGATCCGCATCTCACATCATCTGGTAGTTCGGACCGCCACCGCCCTCCGGCACGGTCCAGACGATGTTCTGCTTCGGATCCTTGATGTCGCAGGTCTTGCAGTGCACGCAGTTCTGCGCGTTGATCACGAAGCGCGGGTCGCTGCCGTCCTCGTTGCGCACCACCTCGTACACCCCGGCCGGGCAATAGCGCTGCGCCGGCTCGTCGAACACCCGCAGGGTGTAGGCGATCGGGACCGACGGGTCCTTCAGCTTCAGATGCGACGGCTGGTTCTCCTCGTGATTGGTGTTCGACAGATACACCGAGGAGAGGCGGTCGAAGGTGATCACCCCGTCCGGCTTGGGATAGTCGATCTTCTTCGACTGCGCGGCCGGGCGCAGCGTTTCGTTGTCGGCATGCTTGTGGCGCAGGGTCCAGGGCAGCTTGCCGCGGGTCCACAGCTCGATGCCGGAATAGAGCGTGCCCAGGATCGTGCCCCAGCGGAATGCCGGACGGCAGTTGCGCACCACCGTCAGTTCCTGCCAGACCCAGCTGGCCTTCAGCCTCTCCGGATAGGCCGCGACCTCGTCATGGCCCTCGCGGCCCTCGGCCAGGGCGTCGAACACCGCCTCGGCGCAGACCATGCCGCTCTTCATCGCGGTGTGGTTGCCCTTGATCCGCGGCACGTTGACGAAGCCGGCGGAGCAGCCGATCAGGCAGCCGCCCGGGAAGGTCAGCTTCGGGATCGACTGCAGCCCGCCCTCGTTGATGGCGCGGCCGCCATAAGCCAGGCGCTTGCCGCCCTCCAGCACCGGGCGGACCAGCGGGTGGGTCTTGAAGCGCTGGAACTCCTCGAACGGCGACAGGTACGGGTTCTTGTAGTCGAGCGCGACGACGTAGCCGATCGAGACCAGGTTCTCGCCGAAATGGTACATCCAGCTGCCGCCATAGGTCTCGTTGTCCAGCGGCCAGCCGAAACCGTGCTGCACCAGGCCGCGGCGATGGTGCTCAGGCTTCACCTCCCACAGCTCCTTCACCCCCAGGCCGAAGGTCTGCGGGTCGCAATCGGCCCGCAGGGTGAAGCGCTCCATCAGGATCTTGGCCAGCGACCCGCGCACACCCTCGCCGATCAGCGTGTATTTGGCGTGCAGCTCCATGCCCGGCGTGTAGTTGCCGGTGTGCTCGCCGTCCTTGCCGATGCCCATGTCGCCGGTGGCGACGCCCTTGACCGACCCGTCCTCGTGGTACAGCACCTCGGCCGCAGCGAAGCCGGGATAGATCTCGACCCCCAGCGCCTCGGCCTGCTGCGCCAGCCAGCGCGTCACCAGCCCCATGCTGACGATGTAGTTGCCGTGGTTGTGCAGCTCCTTCGGCAGGCCGAAATTCGGCAGGCGGAAGCTGCTGACCCCGGTGAAATAGTGGAACTCGTCCTGCGCCACCGGGGTGTCCAGCGGCGCGCCCTTCTCCTTCCAGTCGGGGATCAGCTCGTTCAGGGCGCGCGGGTCCAGCACCGCGCCCGACAGGATGTGGGCGCCGACCTCGGACCCCTTCTCCAGCACGCAGACGCTGACCTCGCGCCCCGTCTCCGCCGCCTTCTGCTTCAGCCGGATCGCCGCCGCGAGGCCCGCCGGCCCCGCGCCCACGATCACGACGTCGTATTCCATCGATTCGCGTTCCATCGCGCGTTCCTGTCGTTTGGTTGGCGGCATGCTACAGAAATGCATCCCGGGAATCGAATGGCCGATCATGTCGCGCCGGCTTTGGCTCCGGTTGCGACGCCCCGGGCCCCGCCGACGCTGCGGCAGGTGTTGACAGGCCGGATGGTGCGGCGGCTTCTAGCGCATGGACAGGATCAGCGAATCAGCCGTGCAGCCCGCCGAGATCATCGCCCTGCTGAGATGGTACCAGGACGCCGGCGTCGACGAGGCGATCGGCGACGATCCGGGCGCGCTCGGCCGGCGTCGTACGGCTGCGCCGGCACCCGTCCAGCTGGCGGCCCCGGCGCCGCAGCCGCTCCAGCCCGCCCCGGCCCCCCAGGTCCGCACCGCCGGCCCCGCCGCGGTGCTGCCGGGCAGCGACGCCGCGACCGGCGACGCCCGCCGCATCGCCGCCGGCTGCAACACGCTGGAGCAGCTGGCGGCCGCGCTGACCGCCTTCGACGGCTGCGGGCTGAAGGCCACCGCCACCCAGATGGTCTTCGCCGACGGCAACCCCGAGTCCGACATCATGATCGTCGGCGAGGCGCCGGGGGCGGAGGAGGACCGGCTGGGCAAGCCCTTTGTCGGTCAGTCCGGCAAGCTCTTGGACCGCATGCTGGCGGCGATCGGCCTCGACCGCACCACGGTCTACATCTCAAACATCGTCAATTGGCGCCCGCCCGGCAACCGCCAGCCCAACGCGGCGGAGATCGCGATCTCGCTGCCCTTCATCGAGCGCCACATCGCGCTGATGCAGCCGAAGATCCTGCTCTGCGCCGGCGGCACCTCGGCGGCGGCGCTGCTGGCGACTCGCGAGGGCATCACCCGGATCCATGGCCGCTGGTACGACCGGTCCTTCCCGGACCTTGCCGCGCCGGTGCCGACCATGCCGATCTACCACCCGGCCTTCATCCTGCGGCAGCCGGGCATGAAGCGCGACGTCTGGCGCGACCTGCTGGTGCTGAAGCACCGGATGAAGGAGCTGGGCTGCGGCGTCGCGTCCGCCGGCTGATCACCGTTTCACTTTTCCCGGCGCTTTCCGTCGGCTAGCTTGGCCGCTTCGTTCGACCACCGCATTGGGGGGACGCATGCCGGGCCGGATCGACGAGTCACGCCTGTTCATTGCCGTCAACATCGCGCTGCTGACCGTGTCCGATACGCGCAGCGTCGCCGACGACAAGTCCGGCGACACGCTGGCCGAGCGCATCGCCGCGGCCGGACATGCGGTGCGCGACCGGCGCATCGTCAAGGACGACCAGGCCGCGATCGAGGCGCAGCTCAAGGCCTGGATCGCCGATCCCGAGATCGACACGGTGATCGCCACCGGCGGAACCGGCGTCACCGGCCGCGACGTCACGCCGGAGGCGTTCCACGCGGTCTATGAAAAGCACATCCCCGGCTTCGGCGAGCTGTTCCGCTGGCTGTCCTACGACAAGATCGGCACCTCGACGATCCAGAGCCGTGCGACAGCGGGCGTCGCCGGCGGCACCTATCTGTTCGCGCTGCCCGGCTCCCCCTCCGCCTGCCGCGACGCCTGGGACCTGATCCTGAAGGACCAGCTCGACAACCGGTTCCGGCCCTGCAATTTCGTCGAGCTGATGCCGCGCCTCCGCGAGAAATGACCATGAACGCCCTCCTCCGCGCCGGCCGGCTGGCCGCCTTCGCCTGTCTTCTCGTCGTGGCCGCCTGCGTGGCGCCAAGCAACGGTTCCCGTCCCGCGACGCCGGGCGCCAACCTGGCCCAGCTGCAGCCGCTTCCGACCAGCGGCTGCGGTCTCCCCGCCGCCGAAGGACGGCAGACGCTGAAGTTCCAGGGCGCGTCCTGGCGCTACATCGTCGACCTGCCCACCGGCTATGATAAATCGGTGCCCACCCGGCTGATCCTGGCCTTCCACGGGCGCACCGGCACGGCCGAGAAGGTGCGCACCTATTTCGAGCTGGAAGGCCCTGCGGCGCGGCCGGCCATCGTGGTCTATCCGCAGGCGCAGGGCGGCTGGGGCGGCAAGGCGGACCGCGACATGGCCTATGTCGACACCCTGCTGGCCCGGCTGAAGGCGACGCTGTGCGTCGACCAGACCCAGATCTTCGCCGCCGGCCATTCGATGGGCGGCAGCTTCGTCAACGACCTGTCCTGCGGCCGCGCCGGGGTGTTCCGCGCCACCGCGGTGGTGGCCGGCGGCATCGGCAGCGTCCGGCCCTGCCAGGGGCAGGTGGCGGCGATCCTGCTGCACAATCCGAAGGACAACATGGTGCCCTACAGCCAGGGCATCACCGAGCGCGACAAGCGCATCGCCCAGAACCGGCTGGCCGCCACCCCGGTCGATGCCAGCGCCACCTTCCGCTGCAAGCGCTGGGGCAAGGGCGACATCACCGACCCGGTGGTGTTCTGCGACCTGCCATCGACCTTCAACCGCAAGCGGCCCTATTCGCATGGCTGGCCGGACGGCACCGGGCCGGCCATCACCGGCTTCTTCGACCGCGTCACCGACCAGCGGATTCAGTTGACAGAGCGGCCCGCCGCCCCTTAGGTGGGGGCATGGTGATCCGGCTAAGCACGCTTCGACTTATCTGATCGGCGCCCCGAGGGGCGTCGAAGCCGAAGCCGTTGCGACCCTTTTCCGGATTCTCTCCATGACCCCCGACCGATCGCCCCGACAGGTTTTCTCCCGCTCCAGCCGGGACAGCTTCCGACTTATCACCGGCCGCTGAGCGGCGCATCGCGCGCCCGGCGGCCCCTTGGCGCATCCATGTCATGCGCCCGTCGTCAATCCGCCCTATCCTTCTGGCCGTCCGCCGGCCGGTGCGAAAGAGAAATCCGATGTCCGTGACGTCACCCAAATCCGCAATGCCGATCGACAAATACCGCCCGGTGCAGACCGTGGCGCTGACCGACCGACAATGGCCCAACCGTGTGATCGACCGCGCCCCGATCTGGTGCTCGGTCGACCTCCGCGACGGCAACCAGGCCCTGATCGAGCCGATGGGGACCGACCGCAAGCAGCGCATGTGGGACCTGCTGGTCGGCATGGGCTTCAAGGAGATCGAGGTCGGCTTCCCGGCCGCCTCGCAGACCGATTTCGACTTCGTCCGCCAGCTGATCGACAATGACCTGATCCCCGACGGCGTCACCATCCAGGTGCTGACCCAGTCGCGCGAGGAGCTGATCCGCCGCACCTTCGACGCCATCCGCGGGTCGAAGCGGGCGATCGTCCATCTCTACAACTCGACCTCGACGCTGCAGCGCCGGGTGGTGTTCGGCCTCGACCGCGACGGCATCACCGAGATCGCGGTGCGCGGCACCAGGCTGATCAAGGAGCTGGTGCCGACGGTGCCGGAGACCGAGATCGTGTTCCAGTACTCGCCGGAAAGCTTCACCGGCACCGAGCTGGACTATGCCCGCGACATCTGCGGTGCCGTGCTCGACGCCTGGCAGCCGACGCCGGACCGGAAGGCGATCCTGAACCTGCCGGCGACGGTGGAGATGGCGACGCCGAACGTCTATGCCGACCAGATCGAATGGTGCCACCGCAACTTCGCCCGGCGCGACAGCTTCGTGCTGTCGGTGCATCCGCACAACGACCGCGGCACCGGCATCGCCGCGACCGAGCTGGCGCTGATGGCCGGCGCCGACCGGGTCGAGGGCACGCTGTTCGGCAATGGCGAGCGCACCGGCAATGTCGACATCGTCACGCTGGGCCTGAACATGTTCACCCAGGGCGTCGACCCCGAGCTCGACCTGCACGATGTCGGCGAGATCGTCCGCACCGTCGAATACTGCAACCAGCTGCCGGTGCATCCGCGCCACCCCTATGGCGGCGAGCTGGTGTTCACCGCCTTCTCCGGCTCGCACCAGGACGCGATCAAGAAGGGCTTCGCGGCCATGGAGAAGAGCAACAGCGGACTGTGGGAGGTGCCGTATCTGCCGATCGACCCGCAGGACATCGGCTGCAGCTACGAGGCGGTGATCCGGGTCAACAGCCAGTCCGGCAAGGGCGGCGTCGCCTATCTGCTGCTGACCGACCACGGGCTCGACCTGCCGCGCAAGCTGCAGGTCGAGTTCAGCCAGGTGATCCAGAAGCTGGCCGACGAGACCGGCAAGGAGATCTCGTCCAAGGTGATCTGGCACGAGTTCGAGCAGGAGTACCTGGTCCCCGGCCGGGTCGAGGTGACCGGCCACACCACGCTGCCGACCGGCCGCGGCGAGCGCCACATCGAGGCACAGGTCAGGATCGACGGGGTGGAGAAGACCATCCGCGGCGAAGGCAACGGGCCGCTCAACGCCTTCATCGACGCGCTCCGCCGCGAGACCGGGGTCGATGTCGACATCGCCGACTACCGCGAGCACGCGCTGCGCAGCGGCTCCGATTCCTCCGCCGCGACCTATGTCGAGGCGCGGATCGGCGGCAAGACGCTGTTCGGCGTCGGCATCGACAGCAACATCGTCATGGCCTCGCTCAAGGCGGTGGCCAGCGCGGTCAATCGCGGCGTCCGCAAGGGCGCTGCATAGGGCCCAGTCCGGCCGGGTCCGCCACCAGGAGGCGGACCCGGATCGGGTCGCCGGGCGTTGTGCTAGACGCGGCGGCAGATGCCGGCGCGGCGATCCGAGGAGGAAACCATGCCGCAGCTTCGACCCGAGGACCTTTCGGCCGACGAGCGTGACGCCCTGGGCCGCATCCATCGCCACGAGGGCGGCGTCGCCGATCCTGTGCGCCTGGGCCTGCAGGCCCGCGGCCTGATCGAGGAGCGGCAGGGCAAATGGGCGCTGACCAATGACGGCAGCGTCCTCCTGTCCACCATCGGGCTGGCCAAGCTCGACGAATAGCGGGCCGGCTGCCAGCCAGGATCGAGAATTTCAACCCGATCGCAACGAAACGCTATCCCTGCGAAAGATTTTAAGGTGAAATCTGGCCAGGGAGGAGACGCCTGAACGCAGAGGACATGCGGAGGGGCGGCTCGTGGCCGACATCGTGCTGATCAACCCGCGGTTCGAGACCTCGTATTGGGGACTCGAGCACGCGATACGCTTTCTCGACGCCAAGGCCTTGCTGCCGCCGGCGAGCCTGCCGCTGCTCGCGGCCCTGACGCCGGCCGGGCACCGGATCACCATCATCGACGAGAATGTCGAGGAGATCGATTTCGACCGCTGCGCCAGGGCTGACATCGTCGGCCTGACCGGCATGAACGTGCAGCGCCTGCGCATGCGGTCGATCCTGGCGGAGCTGAAGCGGCGCGGCGTCTTCACGGTGGTCGGCGGCGCCTGGGCGACGGTGCAGGAGGATGATTTCAAAGATCTCGCCGATGTGACCTTCGTCGGCGAGGCTGAGGAAACCTGGCCGCGCTTTCTCGCCGAATGGGGCGAGGGCCGCCACCAGCGGCTCTACGAGCAGGCCGAGCGCACCGACATGGCGACGGTGCCGGCACCGCGCCTCGACCTGCTGCCGATGAAAAAGTATGCGCTGGGCAGCGTGCAGTTCTCGCGCGGCTGTCCCTTCGCCTGCGAGTTCTGCGACATCATCGTCACCTTCGGCCGCCGGCCGCGGATCAAGACCTCGGCGCAGGTGATCGCCGAGCTGGAAGGCCTGCGGGCCGCCGGCAAGCTCACCGCCTTCATCGTCGACGACAACCTGATCGGCAACAAGAAGGCGGTGAAGGCACTGCTGCGCGACCTGATCGCCTGGCAGCAGGCCAATCTCTATCCGATGACCTTCTCGACCGAGGCGTCGATCGATCTCGCCGAGGACCCGGAGATGATGCAGCTGATGGCGGACGCCAACATCACCCAGGTCTTCGTCGGCATCGAGACCGTCAACGAGGAGGCGCTGCGCGAGACCAAGAAGATCCAGAACCTGCGGGATCGTGGGGGCACGATGCTGGAGAAGGTGCATCGCGTGCAGGAGGCCGGGATCGAGGTCTGGTGCGGCCTGATCGTCGGCTTCGATCACGACGACCCGGGCATCTTCGCCGCCCAGCGCCGCTTCGTGCAGGACGCCCGGATCGTCCACGCCATGGTCAACATGCTGGTGGCGATCCCCCGGACGCCGCTCTACAAGCGGCTCGAGGCGGAGGGGCGGCTCGACCTCTCCGCCAATTTCGAGGGGATGGGGGAGCTCGGCACCAACATCCTGCCGCGCGGCTTCAGCCGGGACGCGCTGCGCCAGGGCTATGTCGAGCTGATGCAGGATCTCTACGCCCCCGCGGCCTATTTCGACCGGGTCGATTCGCTCTATCTCGGCCTGAAGATGACGCCCGGGCGGGTCAAGGCCCGGGCCCGCTCCCGCCGGCCGAAGCTGTGGCTGAAGACCAATGCCCGGCTGCTGCTCGAAGCCGTCGCCATCCTCACCATGCTGATTCGGGGCGTCCCCGACCCGGCCCTGCGCCGCGAGTATCGCCGCCGCATGCTGCGCGTCCTCTGGCGCCGGCGCAGCCCGTCCGTGCTGCAGCAATACGCGATCAAATGCGCCATGCACTTCCATGTCCACACCATGGTGCAGCAGATGCTGGTGCAGCCGCAGCCCAAGGCCGAGATCGAGGCGGAAGCCGTGCCCGACGTGGCCGCCTGACGGCGGCTCACGCCTTCCGGACCAGCTCCCGCATCGGCGCCGCGTCGGCGCTGCCGGGGAAGACGACGCGGTCCAGCGCATCCTGCGGCAGGCCGAGATGGTCGCGGAACACGCCCTTGGCCACGGCGCGCAGATCCGTGGTCGGGGCCAGGTCGCGGCCCTGGTACAGCCTGTCGCCGGACAGCCCCGGCCAGTCGGCCAGCACCCTTCCGCCATGCACGGCGCCGCCGGCCAGGAAGGCGACCGAGCCGGTGCCGTGGTCGGTGCCGCCGGAGCCGTTGGCCGCGGCGGTGCGGCCGAACTCCGTCACCGTCAGGATCGCGGTCTGCTTCCAGGCTTCGCCCAGCCCGGCGCGCAGCGCCTGCAGCGTCGCGGCATAGGCTGCGAGCAACCGGTCCAGCCGCTTGACCTGCTGCACATGGGTGTCCCAGCCATACAGCTCCATCACGGCGATGCGCGAGCCGGTGGGGTCGGCCAGGAACCGGCCGGCGGCCTCGGCGAGCTGCAAGTCGGCCCCGGCCGCGGGAGCCGCCATCGCGCCCTGGGCGGGCATGGCGGGGCCTGACGCGGACGCAGTCTGCACCATGCCCTGGATCTGCCGGCCGAAGGCGGTGGTGTCGAGGCCGGAGGCATAGGCCGCGTGCAGCGCCGGGTCCTGGTCGTACAGCCGGGCGACCAGGTCGGGGAAGCCCGGCGGCAGGCCGGCGGGCTTGTCCGGCAGCCAGGAGGTCACCGGCGTGGTGCCGCGCAGCACCAGCGGGATCTCCTCGGCGAAGGCGATGCCGAAGCGGCGGTCGGTGGCGCCGATCAGGCCCAGCGTGCGGTTCAGCCAGCCGTCGCGGGTGCCGTCCAGCCGGGCCGCGCCGGTCTCCAGCAGGTCCTGGCCGTCGAAATGCGACCGGTCGCGATAGGGCGAGGCCACGGCGTGCAGCGGCAGGAAGCTGCCCTCGGCATACCAGTCCTTCAGGGATGCCAGGCCGGGATGCAGGGCGAAGCGCCCGTCCAGGTCGACCATGCCGCCATCCTGGCCGGGGGCGGGCGGCACCAGGGCGCCGCGCAGCGCGGCCAGGTCCGGATCGGCATAGGGTGGCAGCGCCGCCAGGCCATCCAGGGCGCCGCGCAGGATGATCAGCACGAAGCGCTGCTCGATCGGCGCCTTGGCCAGCAGCAGCCGGGCCGGCAGCACCGTCGCCGCGGCCGTGGCCGCGAAGCCGCCGAGAAGATGGCGTCGGGTCAGATCCATCCTCTCACCTCCTCTGGAATTCCGGGCTCAGCAGCGCCAGGGCCATGCCCTCGCGCTGGCTCGGCGCGCCGCGCAGCACGCCCTTGGTCTGCTCCGACAGGGTCGGGCCCAGCAGCGCCTCGACGAAGGGCAGCGGCGACTGGTCGGCGACGAGGCGCGGGATCACCTGATAGCTCCATTCCATCCGTTCCATCACCAGCTCCGGCGCCAGCCAGTCCGATTCGCGGTCCGGCCAGCCCTGCGGCGACGGCGCGTTGTAGATCTGCTGCCCCAGCCGGCGAGTCCAGTTCACCGCGGCCGGCCCGGCCTCGTCGAGGTCGAAGGCGCGCACAGTCGAAACCACCAGGTCCAGTGGCGATTTGAACTTGCTCCGCACCGGCCACCAGGCCTCGGGGCTGTCGATCAGCGCCTCGGACACCGCGGCCAGGTCGCCGCCGGTGTCCAGGAAGGTCTTCGCCAGGCGGTCGACCGCGGGTTTCGGCGGGTCGTCGGCGATGAAGTGGCGGGCCAACTGGGTGGCGATGTGCCGGGCGGTCGCCGGATGCGCGGCCAGGACGTCCAGCGCCACCTCGCCCTCGGCCTGGCCGGAGTCGCGGTAGGTCCGGCCCAGGAAGGTCTTCGGCCCGGGCTCATGGCCGCCCGGGCGGAAGGCGAAGACGGTGCCGGGCGGGTCCTTGGCGCGGCCGGGCGTCCAGCCGGTCAGGATCATCGCCAGGGCCCGTACGTCGGCCTGGGTGTAGCCGCCGTCGACGCCCAGCGTGTGCAGCTCCATCAGCTCCCGCCCCAGATTCTCGTTCAGGCCCAGCCCGGCCTGCTTCCCGCCCTTCGAGTTCGGCCCGACCGAACGGGCATTGTCGAGATAGAACAGCATCGCCGGATGCTTCACCACCGCGCCCAGCAGGTCGCGGAACCGGCCGGTGGCATGGGGGCGGATCGCCTCGTTCTCATAGGCGCCGCCGAACGGCACGACATAGCTCTGGGCGTAGGAGACGGTGAAGTGGTTGGTCCAGAACTTCACCAGCCGCTCGCGGAACGGCGTGTCGCTGGCCACCGCCGACTGGACATGCGCCACACGGTCGCGGTCGCGCAGCGCCCGCGCCTCCTCCTGATGCGGCTTGCGGCTCTCCTCGTCCGGCGCTTTCTGCACCGCGATCAGGATCTCCATGCCGGCCCTGGTCAGCGGCAGGTCGCCGGCGGGCGCCACCGGCTGGCGGATCTGCGCCCTGAGCCAGTCCCAGGGGTTGTCGGCGAGGGTTTCCAGCTGTCCCGGCCGGGCGCCGAAACCGAAGCGATTCACGGCGATCGCCGCCTCGACGAGAGACATGGTTCTCCGTCTCCGCTCTCGGACGACCCCTCCGGCCCCTGCACGGCAGGGCGGCGGGATTCCGTCGGGCGGCGTCGTTCCGGTGGGAGCGCGCCGCCGTTGCGTCCGGTTCACTGACGTGCTCCTTAAGGTAGGGTCTGATCCGCAGCAGGGCGAGGGTGTCGGGCGATGGGAACGGTTGGTCGCAGGATGCGTGACGCGCGCATCGAGGCGGACGGCGCGGCGGCAGCGGCGGCGGACCGGCTGCGCCTGCTCAAGGCGCTGGAGAAGAAGATCCTCTGGCTCTCCGCCTGGACGATCCACAACGCCAACCACCTGCGGCCCAGCCCGGACGGGCTCAAGGTCGGCGGCCACCAGGCCTCCTCCGCCTCGCTGGTCACGGTGATGACCGCCCTCTATCTCGACGTGCTGCGTCCGCGCGACCGGGTGGCGGTGAAGCCGCATGCCAGCCCGGTGTTCCACGCCATCCAGTACCTGCTGGGCCAGCAGACCCGCGAGAACCTCGAGAATTTCCGCTCGCTCGGCGGGGCCCAGTCCTACCCGTCGCGCACCAAGGACGCCGACGATGTCGACTTCTCGACCGGCTCGGTCGGGCTCGGCGTCGCCATGACGCTGTTCGCCTCGATCGCCCAGGACTATGTCGCGCTCAAGGGCTGGGGCGGCGAGGCCAAGGCCGGCGGCCGCATGGTGGCGCTGATGGGCGACGCCGAGCTGGACGAGGGCAACATCTACGAGGCCCTGCTGGAGGGCTGGAAGCACGATGTCCGCAACGTCTGGTGGGTGATCGACTACAACCGCCAGAGCCTGGATTCGATCGTCACCGAGCGCCTGTTCGCCCGCATCGACAAGCTGTTCGAGAACATGGGCTGGCGGGTGGTGACGCTGAAATATGGCGGGTTGCTGGAGGCTGCGTTCAAGCGGCCCGGCGGCGTCGCGCTGAGGCGCTGGATCGACGAATGCCCGAACCCGCTCTACTCGGCCCTGGTGTATCAGGGCGGGGCGTCCTGGCGGCGCCAGCTGCTGGCCGATATCGGCGGCGAGGTGGGGATCCCCGAGCTGCTGGCCGACCATGACGATGCGGCGCTGGCCGATCTCATGACCAACCTGGCCGGCCACGACCTGGAAACGGTGCTGGCGGCGTTCCGCGGCATCGCCGACGACGTGCCGACGGTGTTCATCGCCTACACCATCAAGGGCTTCGGCCTGCCCTTCGCCGGCCACAAGGACAACCATGCCGGGCTGATGAACCTGGAGCAGATGGCCGCCTTCCAGGCCAGCCAGGGCGTGCCCGAGGGCCGGGAGTGGGAGCCCTTCGCCGGCATCGACGACCTGGCGGACGAGCTGCGCGCCCTCCTGGCCGACGTGCCCTTCGCCGCCGAGGGCCGCCGGCGCTACACCGCCGCCCATATCCCGGTGCCCGCCGCGCTCGACGTCGCTTTGGCCGAGACCATGTCGACCCAGGAGGGCTTCGGCCGGATCATGGGCGAGCTGGCCAAGCGCGAGGACATGCTGGCCGAGCGCGTGGTCACCACCTCGCCCGACGTCACGGTCTCGACCAATCTCGGCGGCTGGGTGAACCGCCGCGGCATTTTCGACCGGCATGTCCGCGCCGACGTGTTCAAGGAGCAGAAGGTGGTCTCGGCGCAGCGCTGGGGCATGTCGCCGGACGGCCAGCATGTCGAGCTGGGCATCGCCGAGAACAACCTGTTCATCAACCTCGCCGCGCTGGGCCTGACCTATTCGCTGTTCGGCGAAAGGCTGCTGCCGGTCGGCACGCTGTACGACCCGTTCATCGCCCGCGGCCTGGATGCGCTGAACTACGCCTGCTACCAGGATGCCCGCTTCATGCTGGTGGCGACGCCGTCCGGCCTGACCCTGGCGCCGGAGGGCGGGGCGCACCAGTCGATCAGCTCGCCCCTGATCGGGATGGCCCAGGACGGCCTCGCCAGCTTCGAGCCGGCCTATGTCGACGAGCTGGCGGCGGTGATGGCCTGGGGCTTCGACTACATGCAGCGCGACGGGTCGGACCCGGCGGGCGGCGACTGGGTGCGCGACCATGACGGCGGTTCGGTCTATCTGCGCCTGTCGACCCGGCCGCTGGAGCAGCCCAGGCGCGAGATGACCGAGGATCTGCGCCAGGCGGTGATCGCCGGCGGCTATTGGCTGCGCGAGCCGGCGCCGGGTGCGTCGCTGGCCATCGTCTATACCGGGGCGGTGGCGCCGGAGGCGATCGCCGCCTTCGACCAGCTGCTGGAGGACATCCCCGGCGCCGGCCTCCTGGCCGTGACCTCGGCCGACCGGCTCAACGCCGGCTGGCATGCCGAGCTGGCGGCGGTGCGCGCCGGCCATGCGGTCGAGCCCTGCCTGGCCCGCCGGCTCTTGGCGCCGCTGGCGCCGGACGCGGCGCTGGTCACGGTGCTGGACGGGCATCCGGCGACCTTGTCCTGGCTCGGCGGTGTGCACGGCCACCGGGTCAAGCCGCTGGGCGTCGAGCATTTCGGCCAGTCCGGCACCATCCCGCAGCTGTACCGGAAGTACGGCCTGGACGCCGACGCCATCCTCGACGCCTGCGCCGCGGCCCTGCTGGGGCGGTGACGGGTCTCCCTCTCCTGTCCGTCATTCCCGCGAAAGCGGGAATCTCCCTCCGATGAAGGCTTGACGAGATCCCCGCTTTCGCGGGGATGACGGGGTTTTATAGGATGGCAGGCACGCGGACGCGCGCAGACCCCTCCCCCAACCCCCTCCCGCAAGGGGAGGGGGAGTGTGGAAGGCTGCGTTCGCGTCAAGGTTGAAATGGTGGATGGGGTGAG
>Ga0207426_1000405_pt1 | contig 72535 bp, 56 predicted proteins | sample AraplaMF_Cvi_mMS_FD_184265 | JGI IMG/M metagenome (GOLD analysis project Ga0207426, IMG submission 184265) | Arabidopsis root microbial communities from the University of North Carolina, USA - plate scrape MF_Cvi_mMS (SPAdes) (version 2) | ecosystem: Host-associated > Plants > Roots > Endosphere...
GTGTTCATTTCCAGGAAATAGAAATTCAGCTGTTCATCTACCAGGAACTCTACTGTGCCGGCGCCGTAGTAGTTGCAGGCTTTGGCTACATCTACCGCGCATTGACCCATGGCCGCCCGGATGGCCGGCGTTAAACAGGACGAAGGTGCTTCTTCGATCAGCTTCTGGTGACGCCGTTGTATGGAGCATTCTCTTTCAAATAAATAAACGCAGTTACCATGGCGGTCGCCCAGCACCTGTATTTCTATATGGCGGGGTGAGCCTACATATTTTTCAATGAATACGGCATCATCACCAAACGCACTCAGGGCCTCACTTTTAGCCATCCTAATCTGTTCATCCAGTTCCTCCGGGTTGTTCACGACCCGCATACCTTTACCACCACCGCCGGCAGATGCTTTGATGAGAATAGGGAAACCGGTTTTCTTCACAACCTCATGGGCTTCTTCCACGCTGCGCAACGGCGTTTCGGTGCCAGGCACCATAGGGACGCCAAATTTTTGCGCCGCCTGTTTAGCCGCCAGCTTGCTACCCATTACTTCAATGGAAGCCGCAGAAGGACCGATAAAAGTAATGCCTGCATCGGTTACCTGTTGAGCAAAACGGGCATTCTCGCTCAAAAATCCATAGCCGGGATGAATGCCATCTGCCCCTTTTTCCTTTGCTACCGCTATGATCTTCTCGCCCAGTAAATAGGATTGATTGGAAGGGGCCGGACCAATACAAACTGCTTCATCGGCATATTGTACAAATGGCATGGTACGATCAGCTTCGGAATATACCGCTACCGTTTTTATTCCCATTTCACGGGCAGAACGCATAATACGCAATGCTATTTCTCCCCGATTGGCTACCAGAATTTTATTCATCACTATTTTTTATGGACGGGCTAATATAGCTCTTTAAGAGCAAAGCCAGCTTTTTGCTTGCAGCTTTTTGCTTTTTGCTATCTTTGCGGCGATCATGACCGGAAATAATCCAATCCATCAGACATTTACCCTGGTAAAAAAAGATCTTACGCTGGAATTACGCCAGCAATATGCTTTTTACGGGGTATTACTTTATATCGTATCTACTGTTTTTGTTATCAACCTGATGATGGGACGGCCGGAAGATAAGGTATGGAACGCCCTTTTCTGGGTAATACAGCTGTTTGTAGCAGTAAATGCTGTTGCCAAAAGCTTTATGCAGGAAAGCCGTGGCCGGCTGCTGTATTTTTATTCACTGGTGAATCCCAGGGTTTTTATTGCGGCCAAATTGATCTATAATGTAATCCTGATGACCCTGATGAGCCTTATTGCCCTTGTTTGCAGTATTGCTTTTTTGGGGAATCCCATTATTAATCCTTTCTATTTTATAGGCATGGTGCTGCTCGGAGGCGTAAGCCTGTCGCTGCTATTTACCATGCTGGCGGCCATAGCGGCCCAAGCCAATCACAATGCTGCCCTCATGGCCGTGATGGGTTTCCCGCTCATTATGCCGGTGCTGATGCTGCTGGCCAATATCTCCCTGTCGGCATTTGTAACGGTATTCCAGCCGGAGCTGCCTAAAATGTTTCTGCTCCTGGGTGGAATGGATATCCTCGTAATAGCCCTGACAATGATACTTTTCCCGTTTTTGTGGAAAGACTGATATTAGAAATATCAAATAAAAAGCTCACTTCTGTAAAGGATATTTAACAGGGATTTACCGCTGTTGGATAAACTTAAAATCCCCGAAAATCTTTGTGATTAGGTTTAAAACGTGTAGGTTTGCCCCCGAATATAGCTGTTAAAAAATGGCCAGACATTGGTGGAAAGCATTAGCGATACTGCTTCTTTTATATGTAATTATCGCTGGGTTCACTGTTAAAATACCGATAATAGGAACCAATGGACAATCATCCCGTGGATTGTTCTTTCACGTACCGATGTGGATATGTATGTATACCATGTTCACCGTATCGATTATCTACTCCCTGCTTTATCTGTCGAAATATGATTTAAAGAAAGATGTAATTGCCGCCAGCGCTGCGGGAGTAGGCACCTTCTTTGGCGTATTGGGATTTGCTACCGGAACACTCTGGGCTACCTATACCTGGGGCGGTACACTCACGGACGATCCTAAACAGATGTGTACGGCCATCGCCATCCTGATTTATATGGCTTACCTGGTGCTCCGTATGTCCATTCACGACCTCGACAAACGGGCACGCATATCCGCAGTTTTCAACGTTTTTGCATTCGCCTTACTTATACCACTGACCTATATCATTCCCCGCATGGTGGACTCCCTGCATCCGGGAAGCGCTACCACGCCGGGTTTTGCATCAAAAGATACCGATGGCTCCATGAAAATGGTGTTATATCCCGCCTTTATCGGCTGGACGCTGCTCAGCGTATGGATATTTTCACTGGTGGTACGTTATAAGAAATTACAGCTTAAAAATATTTTTAAATGATCAACAAAGCGTTTTCATTTTGCCTGACACTGGCCCTGCTCTTTATATCAGTACTGGCAAATGCACAACAGCAGAATACTGAGAAAGGACCGGTCAATGAATTCTTCCGCAGCAATGATAAAATATATGTGATTGTTGGCGTTTTAGTGATCATTTTTATTGGAATTGTGTTATTTCTTATCAGGCTGGACCGGAAAATCGGTAAGCTGGAAGAAAAGGAAAAGAATAATCCGTAATAGCATACAATCTAATCGTTATACCAAAACAATAATTTATGTCGCAAGATCAGCATTATAGCTTTTTCCAGAGTGTGGAGAAAAGCTTCGACAAAGCAGCTGCATTTACCAAATGGGACAAGGGTATCCTGGAGCAGATCAAAGCCTGCAATGCCGTTTACCAGATTAAATTCCCGGTGAGAATAGGCGATTCTGTACAGGTAATTGAAGCTTACCGTGTACAACATTCCCATCATAAACTTCCCTGTAAAGGTGGTATCCGCTTCAGCGATGAAGTAAACCAGGACGAAGTAATGGCGCTGGCATCCCTGATGACCTACAAATGTGCTATTGTAAACGTTCCGTTTGGCGGTGCCAAAGGCGGATTGAAGATCAATCCCCGCAACTATACTCCCTTCCAGCTGGAAGCGATTACCCGTCGCTATACCGCGGAACTTGTAAAGAAAAACTTTATCGGTCCCGGTACCGATGTTCCCGCTCCTGACTATGGAACGGGTGAAAGAGAAATGAGCTGGATCCTGGATACCTACATGAGCTTACGCCCCGGTGAAATAGATGGTTATGGCTGTGTTACCGGTAAACCCGTATCACAGGGTGGCGTACGCGGTCGCACGGAAGCTACAGGACTGGGGGTATTTTACGGTTTACGTGAATTGTGCAATATTAAGGAAGATATGGACCGTTTGGGCCTGACTACCGGTATTCAGGGTAAACGCGTAATTGTGCAGGGTATGGGTAACGTAGGCTACCATGCCGCCAAATACTTCCACGAAGCAGGCGCAAAAGTAGTTTGCCTTATCGAGTGGGATGGTGCGATCTATAACGAACAGGGCATGAATCCTGACGAAGTACTGATGCACAAAAAAGCGACCGGTTCCATCGTGAACTTCCCGGGCGCCAGCAACCTTAATAAAAATACGGACGGCCTGGAGCTGGATTGCGAAATACTGATTCCTGCTGCACTGGAAAACGTAATCGATAAAAACAACGCGCCAAATGTAAAGGCGAAGATCATCGGAGAAGCTGCCAACGGTCCGTTAACACCCGAAGCAGATGAAATCCTGAATAAGAAAGGTGTGATCGTTGTTCCGGATATGTTCCTGAATGCCGGTGGTGTAACCGTTTCTTATTTTGAATGGCTGAAGAACCTGAGCCACGTGCGTTATGGCCGTTTGGGCAAGCGCTTCGATGAAAATATGAACATTCATATCCTGCAAACCATCGAAGACCTGACCGGGAAAAAAGTATCCGATCAGGAAAGGAAGTTCATCGCTCATGGTGCAGATGAAGTGGACCTGGTTTACTCCGGTCTGGAAGAAACCATGCATGCTGCACTCCATGAAGTGCGCGACGTAATGATGGCTAACCCGCAGATCCATGATATGCGTACAGCCGCTTACGTAGTTGCCATCAACAAAGTAGGTGCTGCTTACGAGCAACTGGGTATTTTCCCATGATGCACGGCGCGAAACATAATTTGTCTGTACCGGGATTAGGCTGATTTTATTGATTGGACTGATTTCTCAAATTATATTTTGATTTAGGAAGAATAGCGAAGACAGAAGCATACCCGCATTTGTCTTCGCTATTCTTTTTAAAATCAAGGAAAAATCAGTTTAATCAATAAAATCAGTCTAATCCTGATGCCGACAAAATACCGCTCAGGTAAATGCCGGCAACGCCGCCAGAAACCGCCATTTCTGCTCGGCAGCTATATAGTTGCCGCAAAAAGTGTGGGTGCCATTGGTAATCACGAGGTAAGCGGCCGGGATCACCATATTGTACCGGATCACCTGTTGCATGGTATGTTCACTGAGGGGCACATTCATTTCCTTGCACTCCACCAGCATCCAGGGTTGCGCCGCGCGGTTGTAGATCACGATATCGTACCGCTTCTTCAGTTCTCCCAGGAATATTTCCTTTTCAATACCAATCAGGGAAGCCGGGTATCCCATTATTTTTACGAGGTAATTCAGGAAATTTTGTCTTACCCATTCCTCCGGCGTGAGCACCACATACTTTTTACGGTAGCGGTCAAAGATCAGCTCTTTACTGCCTTCTCTGGTAATCTTAAAATCCGGTGGGGGGAAGCTGATAGGAATCAAAGTGCAATTGATTTTAATACTGTTGCGAAGATAGTCTAATCCCCGCAGGATTAACTCCGCTGCATTTCAGTAAAAGCTAATGGCTAAAAGCTAATCCTGTTGTTAATATTGCGTTTAGCGAACAAAACCTTATATTTGCTTGTCAAAAGGCTATGAAGACAAAAGAAGAAATTGTAGCTAATTGGCTCCCCCGCTACACGGGTGAGAAACTGACCCAGTTTGGTTCTCACATCCTCCTCACCAATTTCAGTAATTATGTGACCATGTTTGCCGAATGGAACAACGTAGAAATCGTTGGACAGGGCAAACCGATGCAATGCGCCACTGCAGGAGATATCACTATCATTAACTTTGGTATGGGAAGTCCGGGCGCGGCTACTGTAATGGACCTCCTGTCTGCCATCTCTCCCAAAGCAGTATTGTTCCTGGGGAAATGCGGCGGATTAAAAAAGAAGAACAACATCGGCGACCTGATTCTTCCTATTGCGGCGATCCGCGGCGAAGGTACCAGCAATGATTATTTCCCGCCGGAAGTACCCGCACTGCCTGCATTTGCGTTGCAAAAGGCGATCTCCACTACCATTCGTGATTCCGGGTACGACTACTGGACTGGCACCTGCTATACCACCAACCGCAGGGTATGGGAGCATGATGCAGAGTTTAAGTTATACCTGGAAAAGATCCGGGCGATGGCGGTAGATATGGAAACCGCCACTATTTTCTCCGTTGGTTTCTATAATAAGATCCCTACAGGCGCATTGCTGCTGGTATCTGATCAGCCAATGGTGCCGGAAGGCGTAAAAACGGAAGAAAGCGATAGGAAAGTAACCACCAAGTACGTGGAACGTCATCTGAAGGTTGGCATTGATTCGTTGCAGAAGCTGATCGATAGTCACCTAACGGTAAAGCACCTGCGTTTTTAGAATTGTTGTATCTTCCCGGTATGCTTTCCACGCGGGTAGAGATACAGGACCTGGAGGTTGACTTCCGGACTGGTCAAACAAGAACAACAGCGGTTAATCAGATCTCCCTTTCCATTGGTAAGGGAGAAATAGTAGGCGTAGTAGGAGAATCCGGTTCGGGTAAATCCGTTACCGCCCTCTCGCTGATGCGGTTGATAGATTTACCCGGCATCATCTCCGGTGGAAAAATATTATACGAGGCAGCCGGTGAATCACCGGTAAACCTGCTGGAATTGCCCGGCGACGCCATGCGCAGTTACCGGGGCAACGAGATCGCGATGATCTTCCAGGAGCCGATGACGGCACTTAATCCCCTGCATACCTGTGGAGAGCAGGTAGCAGAAGCGATCCGCCTGCATCGTCATAGTACCCGCAAAGCTGCACGGGAACAGGTGATTGCCCTTTTTGAAAAAGTAAAACTCCCCGATCCTGCTGCTATCCTGGATCGTTATCCACATGAACTATCCGGAGGCCAGAAGCAACGTGTCATGATTGCGATGGCTATTTCCTGTCAGCCCCGGCTGCTGATAGCCGATGAACCCACTACCGCTTTGGATGTTACTGTCCAGAAAGCTATCCTGGAATTGCTCCGCGACCTGCAGCAGCAAATGGATATGAGCGTCATTTTTATTACGCACGACCTGGGCGTGGTGGCTGAAATAGCTACCCGGGTAGTGGTGATGTATAAAGGGAATATTGTGGAAGAAGGACTGGTGCAAACCGTGTTCCTGCAACCGCAACATCCGTATACCAAAGGATTGCTGGCTTGCCGCCCTCCGCTGGACAAGCGTTTGGTGAGATTGCCCGTGATCCGTGATTTTATGGGAACTGACTCACAGGGACAGATATACGAAAAAGCCGGCGCCATCGGGGAGCTGGTGCAATCGCTGGAGATTCCGGTAACTGCTTTGCGGCAACGGGAGCAACAACTGGCTGCAGCAATGCCTTTGCTGGAAGTTACAGGACTTAAAACCTGGTTTCCGGTTAAAAGAAGCATTACCGGTAAGGTATTGCAATGGGCGAAGGCGGTGGATGATGTGAGCTTTGAAGTACGGACAGGCGAAACTCTGGGCCTGGTGGGTGAATCGGGCTGTGGTAAAACTACGCTGGGCCGGTCGTTATTGAAACTGGTGCCGCCTACCGGAGGGAGCATCCTTTATAAAGGGCAGGAGCTGCGAAGCTTATCTGCTGCCGGTATGCGGGCATTGCGTAAAGATATGCAGCTGATTTTCCAGGATCCGTATGCGTCGCTAAACCCGAGGCAAACGGTAGGAGGGGCCATCCTGGAGCCGATGCAGGTGCATGGGCTGTACGGGAATGCGCGGCAGCAAAAGGAAAAAGTACTGGAGTTACTGGAGAAGGTAAACCTGCCGGCGGATTATTATAACCGTTATCCGCACGAGTTTTCAGGTGGACAGCGTCAACGGATCGTTATCGCCCGGGCGCTGGCTGTGGAGCCTTCCTTTATTATCTGCGACGAATCGGTGGCTGCACTGGATGTGAGTATACAGGCGCAGGTACTGAATTTGCTGATCCGTTTGCGGGAGGAGTTAGGGTTCACCTGTATCTTTATTTCCCATGATCTTTCGGTGGTGCGGTTTATCAGCGACCGGATTATGGTGATGCAGCGGGGTAAAATTGTGGAGACCGGGGCGGCAGACGCGGTGTACAATTATCCGCAACATGCGTATACACAGCAGCTGATTGCAGCTATTCCTAAGGGAATGTAATATATAATTATCTGATTATTATACTTTTCATATCATTTTTTGATGATATAGATTATAATCGATAACTTTGCACCTCTAAAAATTTATTCATACCGTAATATGAAACTATCACAGTTCAAATTCGATCTTCCTTTAAATCTGATCGCGCAGCACCCAACCAAGACAAGAGATGAATCACGTTTAATGGTGGTACATCGTAATACCGGTAAAATTGAGCACAAAGTATTCAAGGACATCCTCGGTTATTTCAATGACAAGGACGTAATGATTGTGAACAATACGAAGGTATTTCCTGCCAGGTTGTATGGCCGTAAAGAGAAAACAGGAGCAAAAATTGAAGTATTCCTGTTGCGTGAGCTGAACAAGCAAAACCGTTTGTGGGATGTAATTGTTGACCCCGCCCGTAAAATCAGGGTAGGCAACAAATTGTATTTTGGTGATGATGAGACGCTGGTGGCAGAGGTAATTGATAACACGACTTCAAGAGGCCGTACTATCCGTTTCTTATTTGAGGGTAACGACGAAGAGTTCAAACAGGTGTTGGATCAGCTGGGTGAAACACCGTTGCCTAAGTATATTAAACGCAAGCCGGAAGATGAGGACAAGGAGCGTTATCAGACCGTGTATGCCAAGTACGAAGGCGCTGTAGCTGCACCTACTGCAGGTTTACACTTCAGCCGCGAGTTGATCAAGCGTTTGGAAATCAAAGGTGTTAAGTTTGCAGAAGTAACGCTGCACACTGGTTTAGGTACTTTCCGCCCTATTGAGGTAGAAGACCTGAGCAAGCACAAAATGGATGCGGAGTATTATCACATTGAAGAACACGCTGTGAAAGTGGTGAACAAGGCTAAGGAAGAAAACCGTAGGATCTGTGCGATCGGTACTACTTCAGTACGTGCGGTAGAATCTTCTGTTACGGCGCAAAACCACCTGAAAGCAGCTGAAGGATGGACTAACACGTTCATTCATCCGCCTTACGAATTTGCTATTCCAAATGCGTTGGTAACTAACTTCCACCTGCCTAAGACCAGTTTACTGATCATGACCTGTGCATTTGCAGGATATGATCTGATCATGGAAGCTTATCAGCAGGCGATCAAAGAAAAATACCGTTTCTTCAGCTATGGTGATGCCATGCTGATCGTTTAAAAAATTACGAATTACGAATTATGAATTTCAAATTACATACCCGTAATTTGGAATTCGTAATTCGTAATTCTTTTTTATATGGAATATAAAAAAGTAGCGATCATTGTTGCCGGAGGTTCCGGTACCCGGATGCAGAACGCTGTTCCAAAGCAGTTCCTGGATCTGTCGGGGAAACCCATATTATACCACACGATAGCCGCTTTTGCCACCGCTTTCCCGGATATGGAAATTGTGCTGGTATTGCCGGAAGCCCATTTCACCTTCGCCAATCATTTATTGCAGGCATTTGAGTCCCTACCGGCCATTACCATTGTAAAAGGAGGAGAAACCCGTTTTCATTCTGTAAAAAATGGCTTGCAACTCGTAAAGGAACCGGCGGTAGTGTTTGTGCATGACGGCGTACGCCCGTTGGTATCTGCAGCGTTGATCCGTGCCTGTTATGAAGCTGCTATCAGCCATGGTAGTGCTATCCCTGTTGTGGATATGAAAGATAGTATCCGGGAGATATCTGCCGGCGGCAATGCGGCGGTAAACCGTGATCGTTTCAAAATTATTCAGACCCCGCAAACATTCCTTTCTGACCTGATCCTGCCTGCTTTTGAGCTACCTTATGATCCGTTATTTACGGATGAAGCAACGGTAGTGGAGCGACTGGGACATCCCGTGTACCTGTTGGCAGGAGAGGAGTCTAATATCAAAATTACCAAACCACTGGATCTGACAATTGCGGAGGCGCTGTTGAAAGACAGGCAGGCTAATGCATAATGTTATGGCAGCTTAGTACCTTATTATTTGGCGGCAGCTGCTTCAGACAGTCCCTTATTTATTTTCGCTAAAATCTGGTGGGCTACATCCATTGCCTGCAGGCCATCAATGGCATTCACGGCTACCGGTTTATTTTGCAGGATGCTGTCGCGGAACATTTCCAGTTCCATGCGGATGGCATTGGATTGTTTTATTTCCGGATTATCGATCGCGATGGTCTTCTTGCCATTGTTGGTTTCGATATCCAGGGTAAATAAGCCTTCGTCTTCCGGTGTTTTGAGCTTGATGATTTCTGCTTTTTTATCCAGGAAGTCTATACCGATGTAGGCATCTTTCTGAAAGAGGCGCATTTTGCGCATTTTTTTAAGGGAAATACGGCTCGACGTAAGGTTAGCTACGCAGCCGTTATGGAATTCGATGCGTACGTTAGCAATATCCGGGGTATCACTCATTACAGCTACGCCACTGGCGGAAATGCGGCTTACAGTCGATTTTACGATGCTGAGTATAATATCGATATCATGGATCATGAGATCCAGGATCACGCTTACATCAGTACCGCGGGGATTAAATTCTGCCAGGCGGTGTACTTCGATGAACATGGGCTTCAGATCGTAGCCTCTCAATGCGAGGAAGGCCGGGTTGAAGCGTTCCACATGGCCTACCTGGAATTTTATATTGGCTTCATCCACCAGTTTTACCAGGGTTTTGGCCTCATCCATGGTGTTGGTCATGGGTTTTTCCACAAATATGTGTTTACCATTCCGGATGGCCAGTTCACATAGTTTGAAGTGCAGGGTGGTAGGCGCCACAATATCGATGGCATCGACTATCTGTATCAGTTCTTCCGCGATAGTGAAACGCGGAATATTATATTGCTCGGAAATGCTGGCGGCATTTGCGTTGTTCGGATCGTAGAAGCCCACCACCTCTACGTCTTTCATGGTGGCCAGTTGAGAGAGGTGTATTTTACCTAAATGTCCTACGCCGAAGAGTCCTATTTTGAGCATATGGAAAATGAATAAATATGTGCGAAAGTAAACAAATATCATCATCTCATATCATCCCTTCTTCCACGAGGCTGCAATAGCCTGTTTCGGAAACAATGATATGGTCCAATACGTCAATATCGAAGAGGCGTCCTACATCTTTTATTTTATGGGTAATGCGAATATCTGCCTGGCTGGGGCGGAGACTTCCGGATGGGTGATTATGGCAGAGAAGTAGTTTGGTGGCATTGGCATCGAGCGCCTCCCGGAAAATAATGCGTGGATCCACCACGGTGCTGGTCATGCCTCCGCTGCTGATGCAGCGGTAACGGAGTACTTTGTTGGCGTGGTTGAGGAACATCACATAGAATGTTTCAAAACACTGATCAGCCAGCAAGGGCTTGAAAAACAGGGCCGCGTCGGAACCGCTGCTGATAATTGTCTTTTTATGAATGGATCCGGCCTGCCGCCTGCGGGCCAGTTCCATGGCCGCTAAAACGGTGACAGCCTTGGCGGCGCCCATGCCATCCAGTTTTTGCAGTTGTTTTACGTTTACTTTCCCAAGCTCTGAAAGGTTATTGTGGGCAAGGCGCAGGATTTCCGTAGCAAGTTCTATGGCTGATTTCTTCCTATGACCGGTATGCAGTAAAATCGCCAGCAGTTCGGCATCGCTGAGCGCAGCCGCACCAATATTGACAAGTTTTTCTCTGGGTCTTTCATTTTCGGGCCATTGACATATGGCCAGGCGGGGAGCTGGTTTAACGTTAACAAACATGACTTAAATTCCATTTATCCAAATATAAAAAAGAATTACGAAATAGGAATTACAGATTTGCAGGCCGATAGTAAACACGAAAGCCTGTTTCGCTTATCTCCGCTACAATCCGTAATTCCTAATTCCTAATTCCTAATTCTTTCTGTATATTGGGTACCGATCGTTATGAGAATTTTTCAGGAGACAATACCTGTTTGGATGGCCTGATATAATGTAAGTTATAGTTGTTGTAAAATAACTATATAATTTGTGTTTTAAAAAAAATCAGGCAGGTACTCCCAAAAATCATAGTTTTGCAACCTCTTTTCCACTAGTATCTAGTATGCAACCTTCAGTAAAAATTTTCACAGGCAACAGCAATCCGGCACTGGCCGAGAAAATTGCCAAGAAGTTTGGCAAGGGTCTTAATGGCGGTCTTGGCAAAGTAAAAATCCAGAAATTCAGTGATGGTGAAATCCAGCCCGTTTTCCTGGAAAGTATCCGTGGCGACTATGTTTTCCTCATCCAGGGAACCAGCGCGCCATCAGATAACCTGCTGGAACTGTTGTTGATGGTCGACGCCGCCAAGCGGGCTTCCGCCGGCTACATAACAGCAGTGATTCCCTATTTCGGCTATGCGCGTCAGGACAGAAAAGATAAGCCCCGCGTGGCTATCGGTTCCAAACTGATCGCCAATTTGCTGACTTCTGCGGGTGTTAACAGGGTGATAACCATGGATTTACATGCTCCGCAGATCCAGGGCTTCTTCGATATCCCAGTAGACCACCTCGATAGTTCAGCTATTTTTATTCCTTATATAGAGAATTTAAAGCTAGAAAATCTTACCTTTGCGTCCCCTGACGTAGGTAGCACTAATAGGGTGCGTGAAGTAGCGTCCTACTTTAATGCTGAGATGGTTATTTGCGACAAACATCGTAAACGTGCCAACGAGATAGCATCCATGGTAGTGATAGGAGATGTAGCCAACAGGGATATAGTACTCATTGACGATATCTGTGATACTGCAGGCACACTTTCCAAAGCCGCTAACCTGTTAATAGAAAAAGGGGCCAGAAGTGTACGCGCATTTTGTACCCATCCCGTATTCAGCGGTAATGCGTATGAAAACATCCAGAACTCAGTGTTGGAAGAGATAGTGGTATGTGATACCATTCCTATCAAACCACAGGGGCCGGAGTCAAAGATCAAGGTAGTTTCAGTGGCAGAGCTTTTTGCGGTAGCCATCCGTAATATGCACGAAAACAAATCAATTACCAGTCTGTTTATCCACAGCCACCGCAGGGGAGATTGATAACGTATTTTAATAATCAATATAAATTGTCTAAACAATGAAAACAATAACCATCGAAGGACAACTCAGGAGCGAATTCGGCAAAAAAGCCACCCGCCAGATCCGTTCTGAGGAAAAAGTGCCTTGCGTTATTTACGGGGGTGCAGAAACTGTTAATTTTTCAGCTCCTGCAAAAGCATTCAAAAACCTGGTGTACACTGCCGAATTCCAGATCGCAGAAGTTAACCTGGGCGCTAAAACTTACAGATGCGTATTAAAAGATATGCAGTTTGACGTAGTTACTGACGAACTGGCTCACATCGATTTCATGGAGCTGGTGGAAGACAAACAAGTATCCGTTACCCTGCCTATCAAACTGGTTGGTCAGTCCGTTGGTGTTAAAGCCGGTGGTAAACTGGTTAGCAAACTGAAAGCGCTGAAAGTAAAAGCTTTGCCTAAGGACCTGGTTGAAAATATCGAAGTAAATATCGATAACCTGGAACTGAACGCTAACATCCGTGTAGAAGATGTGAAAATTGAAGGTATTGAAATCGTCAACTCTCCACGTATTCCTATCGCTTCTGTGGTAATGACCCGTCAGCTGCGTCAGGAAGAAGCAACTGCTGAAAAAGACGCTAAAAAGAAATAATCTTTTAGAAATATTTTTCCAAAAAGCCTCTCTACTTTTAGAGGGGCTTTTTAATTTAGACTTACGAATTAAGGATTTGTGAGAAGATAATAGAGAGGGAGATTATTATCCGTAATCAACTCCCTGCAAATTCGTAATTCATAATTCATAATTTTCTAAAATGAAATACTTAATAGCAGGATTAGGCAACATCGGCGATGAATACAAACACACCCGGCATAATATCGGGTTTGACGTAGCCGACGCTTTTGCTGCCAAACATAAGGCTGTTTTCAATAACGACCGGCTGGCCGATGTGGCGGAATGCAAGTGGAAGGGAAAAACCTTTATCGTTATAAAACCCACTACCTACATGAACCTCAGTGGCCGGGCCATCAAATACTGGCTGGATAAGGAAAAGATCCCGGTGGAAAACCTGCTGGTGATCCTGGACGATCTGGCCCTTCCGTTGGATGTGATCAGGTTGCGCCCTGGTGGCAGCGACGCAGGGCATAATGGCCTGAAAAGTATACAGGAGTCATTAGGCACCAACCAGTACCCCCGTTTGCGTTTCGGTGTGGGTAACAATTACCCCAAAGGCCGGCAGGTGGAATTTGTGCTCAGCAAATGGAAAAATACAGAGGAACCTGTGGTGCAGGAAAAAATTAATAAAAGCACAGAAATTATTGAGAATTTTGCGAGTATTGGCATTGCCCGTACTATGAATGAATGCAACAAGCTAACTTTCCTGTTGTAATGTGAACATGAACGCTGATACCCATCTGTTTTTTTTATCTTTTAAACCAAACGCATTATGAAAATTATTTGCGTAGGCAGGAACTATGCCGACCATGCCAAAGAATTAAAGAACGAAGTGCCTGCAGAGCCGGTATTGTTTATGAAACCCAAAAATGCACTGCTGCAGAATGGCCACCCCTTTTACTACCCGGAATTTACCAGCAACCTGCATTACGAGTGTGAATTGGTATTGAGAGTAAGTAAGAATGGTAAGCATATTCAGGAAAAGTTTGCAGATAAGTACTACGACCATATGTCTGTAGGTATTGACTTTACAGCAAGAGATCTGCAGGATAAACAAAAAGCAAAAGGATTACCCTGGGAAATAGCCAAAGCCTTCGACAACTCCGCAGTAGTAGGCAACTTTATACCTATTGCCCCTGATCTGGATAAAAAAGACATTAACTTCTGCTTATATAAGAATAAAGAATTGGCGCAGTCAGGTAATACCCAGGACCTGCTGTTTTCTTTTGACTTCCTGGTCGCTTATATTTCCCGTTTCTTTACCCTCAACATCGGCGACCTTATTTTCACAGGTACCCCTGCCGGTGTAGGGCCCGCGGAAATCGGAGATGCTTTTGAAGCATTTATTGAAAATGACAGCTTGCTGGAGTTTTCTGTGAAATAGTTTGTCTTGTTCAGGATTAGACTGATTTTGATGATTTACAGGATTTTTTCCAACTGATTTTATAAGATTTAAAAAGATTAAAGGAGATATAAGCGGAACTCATATCTCCTTTAATCTTTTAATCTTATAAAATCACAAGAAAATCCTGTAAATCATCAAAATCAGTCTAATCCTGAACAAGACAAACTACGGGATATTGGCATAAATCGTGTCCAGTATCCTTGTCAGCTCCGCATAGTCCGTTTCAGTGAGCGTTTTCCAGCCAATTTTCCGCATATCATACACCAGTGACCGTACATCTTTGTATTTATCCACACCGGCCGGCGTGAGCTGCAGGTATACCTTACGGCGATCCTGTACATCAGCTTCCCGCTTTACCAGGCCTTTTTTTACCAATAATTCTATAATCCGCGAAATGGTGGTAATATCCTTGGAGGTATTACGGGCCAGCTCGTTATGAGTGGTTTTTTTATGTTTATAGAGGTTTTCTATCAACAACCATTGATCTACTGTAATGTCCTTCTGCTGGGCATCAAACATTTTTTGCCAATAGTTGCGCAATTTCTTGAGCGTAGCATCCAACTTAAAAAAAGATGGATTACTGACGAAAGTATCAGTCATATTTTTTAATTTGCATTAGCAACTGTTGCTATGGCAACTATTGTTTTTAAATTACCATCATCACCAAAACAGTCTTATTGTGTTTAAAGATAGCACAAGCGTTTCAACTTTAAAAGCGCCGGCCTCCGACCAGGGAGGGAACAGCGGCGAAATGGCTGAATTATTAACAGCCTGGCGCCTGATGTGTGAGGCTGGCAGTATGGCCGTTACCTATGAGGCTAACAGGGCCATTTGTAAATACGTTCACTCCACCTCCCGGGGACATGAAGCCATACAAATAGCCACAGGACTGCAATTACGGCCATGGGACTATGTAAGTCCCTACTACCGGGATGAAAGTATGTTATTGGCTATGGGCTTTACTCCCTATCAGCTGATGCTGCAACTACTGGCCAAGGGAGATGACCCGTTTTCCGCCGGCAGATCCTATTACAGTCACCCTAACAGCCGGGAGGCAGATAAACCGCAAATCCCACATCAAAGCAGCGCTACCGGCATGCAGGTAATCCCCACTACCGGGATTGCCCAGGGAGTGAAATACCTGGAGCAGATACAGTCCGACCTGCTGAAAACAGGACCCGGAGGTGAGCTCCCCGTGGTGGTTTGTTCACTCGGCGATGGCAGCGTAACGGAAGGAGAGGTCAGCGAAGCCCTGCAGTTTGCCGTATTAAAGCAACTCCCGATTATTTACCTGGTACAGGACAACGACTGGGGTATTTCCGCTACCGCGGCGGAAGTACGCACCATGGATGCCTATGAATATGCCGCCGGCTTTAAAGGCCTGGAGCGTATGCGGGTGGATGGCAGCGACTTCACCGCCAGCTATGCCGCTATGGAAACGGCCATCAGTTATGTAAGACAAGAGCGCCGTCCTATTTTGGTACAGGCCAATGTGCCCTTACTGGGGCATCATACTTCGGGGGTACGTAAGGAATGGTACCGTACAGCGGAAGACCTGGAAAAACATGCTGCCAATGATCCTGTGCCCAAACTGCGGGCACTGCTGGAAAAACACGGTGTTACTGCCGGGGTACTCGATCAGATCGCACAAACTGCCGTAACCGACATACAGGCTGCTTTTGACAAGGCCGTTCAGGCGCCGGAACCGGCCACTGAAACCGTGCAGGAGCACATATTTGCCCCGGCTGCGATAACAACCGAAAGCGGGCAACGAACACCAGACAGCAAAACAAAAGTTGTGATGGTAGATGCCGCTTTACATGCGGTGGAAGAAATTATGCAGCAATATCCCGAAGCCATATTTTTTGGGCAGGATGTAGGACGCAGATTGGGCGGCGTTTTCCGGGAAGCAGCTACGCTGGGCGATAAATTTGGCGCTCATCGTGTATATAACACCGCTATACAGGAAGCGTATATTATAGGCGCCACTGCGGGGCTTTCTGCCGCAGGCGTAAAACCTATAGTAGAAGTACAGTTTGCGGATTATATCTATCCCGGATTTAATCAGCTGGTAACGGAAATATCGAAGTCCTGCTATTTAACTAATGGCAAATACCCGGTACAAACACTTATCCGGGTGCCCATCGGCGCTTACGGCGGTGGTGGCCCTTATCATTCAGGCAGCGTGGAATCTACCTTGCTGAGCATCAAAGGTATTAAGGTTGTGTATCCTTCCAACGCAGCGGATATGAAAGGATTGATGAAAGCCGCCTTCCTCGATCCCAACCCGGTGGTGATGCTGGAACATAAAGGACTGTACTGGAGCAAAGTACCTGGTACACTGGAAGCTATGATGGTGGAACCTGCGGCCGACTATGTATTACCAATGGGTAAAGGCAACGTGGTACAACATGCACACCCTAAAGAAGTGGCACAGGGCAACGCTTTATGTGTAATCACCTACGGTATGGGCGTGTACTGGGCAAAAGCCGCTGCCAAGGCCTTTCCTGGAAATGTTACCATCGTGGATCTGCGCACCCTGTTTCCACTAGACGAAGCACTGGTTTTTGATATGGTACAAAAACATGGAAAATGCCTGATCCTAACAGAGGAACAACTCAATAATTCTTTTGCACAGGCCCTGGCAGGCCGTATTCAGAAAGCGTGTTTCCGTTTTCTCGATGCTCCCGTATTTACTATTGGCGCGCTCGACTTACCAGCCGTACCGCTGAATACCGGGCTGGAAGCAGCCATGCTGCCTGGTCCTGCCAAAGTGGAAGCGGCCATAAAAGAATTACTCGGCTATTAATAATAGCAAACATCAGCTTGTCATGTTTGTTCCGGTTTTGTTAAAACAGGTTGGCAACAGGTAAAAGCTACGCCATTCTTCCTATCTTTTTATGATGAAAACCAATGTTACTGACCTGGAGATAGAGAAGCAGTTATTACCGCTATTTGATACAACCGGGAATTCCTTTGCCCGGCGGGCTTTAGCCCATGTGCTGCTCGAGCTTCCACCAACACAGGAAGCCGTGTATGAAAGACAACAACTCATTCAATCATTCATTAATAACGGTTACGTATATACGAAAATTGAATATTCCCGGCAGGATTTTGAAGAAGTGCTGCACACCTTTTCCCGCATAAACGATCAATATTATTATTACGACAGCAACCGGGTAATTGCCACTGTGCAGCTGCTATGGCGCAGGCGTTACCGCCATTCCATGAGGAGCAGACTGGCGCAGCTGGCGCTGTTTATGGAAAAAATACAACTGTATTTTGAGCAGATAGATCCTGCACTTTTTCCGGCGGAATTTAGTGAACGGCTGGTGGCATTGAAACAATTCGTCGCCATGTTTCATGCGATTGACATCGCAAAGCGCATCCGCAAGGATCGCTTTGGCGTAAAAGATCAGTTATTTTTGCTGGACCTGCTAAACCGGAGAATAACAGCAAACGCGGCGAATATGCATTGGGAAACCTTCTACGCGTATGAAGCCTGGTTGTCGCTGGCGCAGGGAATGGTAACACATGCCTTCGTATTTCCCACCTTCGCAGAAGGCGGATTGCAACTAAAGGATTTTTATCATCCGGCATTAAAGCAGCCAGTGAAAAATGACCTGGAAGTAAGTGATACCGTGATGTTGCTGACGGGACCCAATATGTCGGGGAAGTCTACTTTGCTAAAGGCATTGGGCATTTGTATTTACCTGGCCCATGCCGGCGTAGGAGTACCTGCGGGTTATTGCCGGTTACCTTATTTTGATTCCATTACGGTGATCATTAATTTATCTGATGATCTGAAACATGGTTACAGCCATTTTATGATGGAAGTACAACACCTGAAAAACGTAGTACAGGAGGCCGCTTCAGGCAAGCGGTGTTTTGCGGTGTTTGATGAATTGTTCAGGGGAACCAATGTAGATGATGCCCTGGATATTTCTCAGCAAACGATCAGCGGACTTAATCGTTTCAACGGTAGTTTTTTTGTCGTCTCCACACATTTGTACCAATTGCAACCCCTGTTGCCGGAAATCAATGCCTGGTATATTGATTGTAAATTAAAAGACCTGGTGCCACAGTTCCTTTATCAACTAAAACCAGGGTGGTCTGATTTGAAAATAGGGCGGATCATTTTTGAGAAAGAAGGATTACCACTTTTATTACAAATGAAAAGATAGCGTAGAAGTAGTAGCAGATTACTATTTCACCGTTTTACGGGTGTTGCCGAAGGTGAAGTTAACGGTGGTGGTTAACCGCTTCATCGCAATAGCTAACTGGTTCTCTACTGTTTTTACAGACAGGTTCATTACTTCTGCCACTTCCTTGTATTTCATGCCATTTTGTTTTATCAGCGTAAATACCATTTTACATTTAGGAGGAAGTTGTTGGATCGTAAATTCCATTTTACGGATCATTTCGGCGGAAATCATCAGTTGTTCGGGATCGCTATCGAACGCAATATTTATTTTTTCTTCTTCCGGGAAGTATACCTGCTTTGAAATAGCTTGTTTGCGTAAGTAGTCGATGGCCTTATTTTTTGCAACAACAAAAAGATATACCTGCGGATTTTTTATATGACCGAGTGACTGTCTCTTTTGCCAGCAATGCATAAAAACATCATTGGTAATTTCTTCGGCGACTTCCCTGGAATGTGTGAGTGTGAAGGAAAAACGGAGCAGCCTCACAAAGAAATGATCATAAAACGACCTGAAGGCCGCCTGATCATTGTTCACTATGATGTTGCTAAAAAGACTATTGATGGTACGCTGATCCATTCCTTTTATACGCTGATAATGGTTGCAAATTATATAACGTAGATTATGCTAAAGTTAACAAAATATTTTATCCGCACTGTTTTTTTGTATCTGATGCTATTTTCAACAAACTTGACACTCTTTTCTCCCAAATATTTCACTATTGTTGATATTCCTTTTTTCTTAATTCCAGTAATTATTTTTTTTCTTTTTGGGGGTTTTGGGATTTCTTTTCGTCCTTCTGTTATAATTCGCAGAAAAATTAAATGACCGAGCATTACCGGATAGAAATATTAATGGCAAGGAAACTGGCAGGAGAAGCATCTCTTGAAGAGCTGAAAGAGCTGGATGCGTTATTGAGCCGGTACCCGGAACAGCAGTACGCTTATACTATTGTAGCAGATATCAATGCAATACACGAAAGCAAGGCTTTCTCGCTTGCGGAGGAGCAACAATTATTACAGCGCGGACAGGCCAATATTTCGCGGCTGATGGAAGAACCGGCGCCGGTGGTAAAACGGCTGTTTCCATGGAAGCGCGCTGTTAGCGTAGCTGCCGGCATCCTCGTTATAGCCGCCGTTTACTGGACCTGGCAGCTGCCGCAAAAAAATAGTTACCGTAATGAGGTGGTCACCAAAACAGGCTCCAAAACCTCGGTGGTGTTGCCTGATGGTACCAGCGTGGTACTGAACGCATGCAGCCAGCTACGGTATGATGTGAATAGATTCCTGGAAGGTGACCGCGAAGTGATGCTTACAGGAGAAGCTTATTTCGACGTAAAACATGATCCCCATCATCCTTTCATTATCAAGGCAGAACAGGTAAATATCAAAGTATTAGGTACCGTTTTCAATGTGAAAGCATATAAAGAAGATGCCACCGTGGAAACCACCCTGATGAGCGGAAAAGTGGAAGTCAGCTTTACGGAAAGCGGTACTTCCAAAGGGAAAGTAGTAGTGCTGGAGCCTGAACAGAAATTAATCATTGATAAAAAAAATATAAGCACTTTCGCCACAGCATCAACGGGTAATTCCAACCATCATTTCTCCATTGCGCCCGCTAAAATGAAACAGGAAGAACAGCCCTCCGCAACGCCAACAACAGCCTGGATGAACGACAGGTTTGAGTTTGATAAAGTTAGGTTTGAGGATTTGTCTCATGACCTGGAACGGTGGTACAATGTTACCGTCCGGTTCAGAAATGAGAAATATAAAAATGAAGTATTCACTGGCGCCTTCCGGAAACAAAGCCTGGAAGAGGTATTACAGGCATTACAGTTAATGTCAGGATTTCAGTATGAAGTAAACAGCCGGGAAAATGTTGTTTACATATGGTAATCATCTGATTAAATAATCATTCATGAACTAATAAATCAATATCGCTTTTTTATTGCTGAAGGCAAATAAAAAAAGGGAAATGCTCGAACATTCCCCTTTTCAAAATGCCGGATAAACAACTAAACCGATTCTACAAAATCAGGTAATGGCCTAATTATTTAACCTAACGAAACAAATTTATGAAAAAAAGTTATTGGTGGCCTTCTAATATTCCCAGGCGGAATATCGGGAAACTATTACTGCGTATGAAATTAACATCTGTTTTACTTTGCGCCGGATTCCTGCAGCTAAGTGCACATGGGTTTTCCCAGGAGAAGATCAGTGTTGATTATAAAAACATCAACATTGCAAAGCTCCTGGATCTTATCGGAAAGCGTAGCGATTATACAATCCTGTATAAGAACAATACCATTCCTGATAAGAAAATAGCGATCAGCATGGATAATGCCCCGGTAAAGGAAGTACTGGACAAGGCATTGGAAGGTACCTCGCTGAGCTACAAAGTGATGCCCAATAACCTGATCGTTATCCTGAAAGCAGGAGAAATAGCGAAAACAATACGGATAGAAGGCGTCGTGAAAGATGATCAGGGCCAGCCGTTAATTGGCGTTACAGTGTTGGTAAAAGGAACTACCACAGGCGCCAAAACAGACGTCAACGGGCATTATTCAATAGAAGTACCTGAAAATTCAACGCTGGAGTTTTCCTATATCGGTTATGAAACACGGCAATTGCAGCTGAAAGAAAGCGGCACCTATGCAATTGTAATGAAGCCTAATGAAAATGGTTTGAATGAAGTGGTGGTAGTAGGTTATGGAAAACAGAAAAGAGTGAACCTGAGTGGTGCGGTAGACAACGTTTCAGGAAAAGCATTGGAAAGTCGTCCGATCACCAACGTGGGCACCGGTTTACAGGGGCTCATTCCTAACCTTAATATCACTATCAATAACGGCCGATCCTCTTCTGCTCCGGGTTTCAACCTTCGTGGTTATACCTCGCTGAATGGTGGTGAGCCATTTATCCTGGTAGACAATATACCCTTTTCGGCGGCAGAGGTATCAAGGCTGAACCCAGCCGATGTGGAAAGCGTAACGGTGCTGAAAGATGCTGCTTCTGCGGCTATTTATGGCGCCCGTGCTGCATTCGGGGTGGTGCTGATTACCACCAAAACAGCTAAAGACGGACGGCTGGCAGTAGCTGTAAACGCCAACTATGCCTCCCGCACCCTGGGTTTGGTACCGGATATCATTACCGATCCGCTGGTGACTATGCAGATGAAGCATGACGCGGCCACTCCACTATACGATCTGTACCCTGACGCCGTAAGAGCCTATGCCGCACAGCGTTCCAAAGACCCTTCGCTGCCCGCCGTTATTGTAGATCCCACCAACAGGAATGCCTGGTCTTATTTTGGCACTACAGACTGGCTGCATGAAGTATATAATAAGTCAGCGCCGGCATATACGGCTAATTTCAGCATCGCCAGGGGAGATGATAAACTGAATTATTATTTATCAGGAGAATATTACAAACAGGATGGGATGCTGAGAACCAATCCTGATATCTATACCCGTTATAACCTGCGTGGAAAAGCAACCTATACTTTTAATGATCGTTTTAAACTGGGAACCAATACGGTATATACCAATATGACGTATGACCAGCCGTCTAATGCCACCGACTACCTGTTTTTCCATAACGCCAACCGTACACCGTCGTTATCTGTTCCTAAAAACCCTGATGGCACCTGGACTTCAGATGGGGCAGCCCTGTTGGGTAAACTGCAAACTGGCGGCCGGAATAACAGCAACCTGGGCGAGTTCATGACTACCTTTAACACAGAGATCGCACTGGTAAAAAAGGTATGGACCCTGAAAGGAGATGCTACCTTCCGCCGCAGCAATGGTATGGGCAAATCATATAATGTTCCCGTGGCCTACCGCACAGGTCCTGACCAGCCGTTTCAATATACCGATGGTAATCAGTCCGGCGCTTCCAACAATGCGTATCAGTCGAAATATAACGTATACAACGTATACTCTGATTTCAGTAAAACATTTAACAAGCATGAGTTAGGTGTGCTCGTTGGTTTTAACCAGGAGTATTTCTATACAAACAGTATCAGCGCCAGCGCCAAAGGGTTAATCAGTCCTGATTTCCCAACCACAGCACTGGCTACCGGGGCTGTTACACAAGGACAAACCATCAGTGACTGGGCAGTAAGAGGAATATTTTACCGGGTAAACTATGCGTTTGACGATAAATACTTGCTGGAACTGAATGGTCGTGAAGACGGATCTTCCCGCTTTCCTTCCAATAAACGCTGGGGCTTCTTCCCGTCAGCATCTGCTGCATGGGTACTGTCTAAAGAAAAGTTTTTAAAACCAGTGTTTGATGCTGCCCACATCGACCTGTTCAAGTTACGTGCTTCTTACGGATCATTAGGTGATCAGCAATGGTCTAACTATGGCTACCTGGCTACCATGAACTCGGGCGCTCTGGGTACTATCCTGGATGGAAAGCAGCCGATTGCAGTGTATATGCCTAATCCGGTTACCCCTACCTATACCTGGCAAAAGGTGAGGTCAATTAATGGTGGTGTGGATATGGCCCTGCTGAAAGAAAGACTGACTGTCAGCTATGATCGTTATACCCGGTTTACCGAAGGAATGTTTATAAAAAGCAAAACATTGCCCGCTGTATATGGCGCGCCTGAACCGCGTACCAATGCTGCTAACCTGAAAACAAGAGGACAGGAATTAAGTATTCTCTGGCATGACCAGTTTAACATTAACAAAAATTCATTCTCCTATAGCGTGAAATTTTCGCTGGCCGACAGCCGCACTTTCATTACGAAGTATGATAACCCGGTGGGTAACCTGGGAGATTACTACGTAGGGCAGGAAATTGGCGAAATATGGGGACTGGAAACGGAAGGATTTTTCCAGAATGAAGAAGAGTTGAAAAATCATCCCAGTCAAACCAAGGTGGGTTCAGATGATCAGGGATATAAGTTTTATGTGGGCGACCTGAAATTCCGTGACCTGAATAAGGATGGTGAGATCAGTTACGGGAAAAATACCCTGTCCGATCATGGCGACAGACGCATTATTGGTAACAACAGCGTGCGTTTTCCTTATAGCTTTGACCTTTCAGCCGCTTACAAAGGATTTGATATACGCGGTTTTTTCCAGGGCATCGGAAAGAGAGATTGGTATCCGGGCGCCAGCAACCACTATTTCTGGGGTATTTATGCACAGCCATGGGCGAACGTGCAGGTACAGAATATGGATCACTGGACTCCTGAAAATCCAAATGGCTACTTCCCACGCGTAAAATCATATATCGCAGAAGATGCTTCCGAACTGGGCGCACCTCAAACACGGTACCTGCAGAATGCGGCTTACCTGAGACTGAAGAACGTAACAGTTGGTTACACACTTCCCCGCAACCTGACTGATAAAATAAAAATTGCACGTTTAAGGTTCTACTTCAGCGCGGAGAACATCTTCACGGCTTCCCACCTGAAAGCAGACATTGACCCTGAAGGGTTGGACGGTACTATTTATCCGTTCCAGAAAACTTATTCGTTTGGTTTGAATATGAATTTTTAATGTGTTCTAAAATGTGCATCATGAAACAATTGAGGCTAGCAATATTATTGATAACAACGGTGGGCGCAGCAGTGTCCTGTAATAAGGATTACCTGCAGCGATTGCCGCAAACAGATATTACACCGGAAGCATTTTTCAATTCCCCCAAGGACCTGGAAACTTATACCAATGGCTTCTATGCAAAGGATTATTATTCTTACGATGATCTCAATTCCGATAACATTTCCAGCTACAGCGGTGGCGGAGAACTGGATTTACTGGTACAGAATGGTATCAGTGCTACTACGGTAGGCGGCTGGGACGACTGGTCAGATCTGCGCAGCTTTAATTTTATGCTGGATAATGTATCTAAAGCCAAGGGCGATCAGGCAGCAATTAATCACTTCATCGGTATTGCCAGGTTTTTCCGTGCAAGATTTTATATGAATAAAGTCGCCAGGTATTCTGATGTGCCCTGGTATTCCACTGCTTTATCCAATGTGGATTCTACGCTGTACAAACCCCGGGATTCCCGTGCTATGGTAGTGGATTCCATCATGGCAGATCTGCAATATGCCGTAGATAATATCAAACCGGATCAGGGAACCAATACCCGTGTTACCAAATGGACAGCGCTGGCGCTGATGTCGCGCTTTGGTTTGTTTGAAGGTACTTTCCGTAAATACCACGATGAGCTGAACCTGCAGGGCAGTGCTAACACATTTCTGCAGAAATCCGCCTGGGCGGCAGAACAGCTGATGGGAAGCCAGAAGTTCAGCATTTACAATACCGGTAAGGGAGCGGAAGATTACCGCGCGCTGTTTTGCAGTTCTACACTGACGAATAACCCGGAGATGATCCAGTGGGTGGACTTTCAACAAGCCCTGAACCGTGGTAATAACTCTCACGTTGTATTAGGCTGGACATGGTCTTTAAGCCAAAGCCTGGTATACAGTTACCTGATGAAAGATGGTACGCCGTTTACCGCCATTCCGGGGTATGCTAAAATGGATTACCTGGGCACCTTTAATAACCGTGATCCCCGTTTAGCCGAAACAGTATCCTATCCTGCTTTTTCCACTACAAAGAATACGAGCGCGTATATCCCCAAGCCTAATCTTGGCGGCTATGACCAGCTGAAGTTCTATCCCCGTGATCCGGCACAACGGCAGGGCTGGCAAGCGAATTTTACCGCCATCCCGTTATTCAGATATGCAGAAGTATTACTGAACTATGCAGAAGCCAAAGCAGAACTGGGTACGTTGACTGCTACCGATATTACCAATACCATCGACAAACTGCGTGACCGGGTGCAGATGCCGCATCTTGTGATGGGAACTGCAAATGCCACACCGGACCCGGTACTGGCTGCGGCCTATCCTGCTGTAAGCGGCGCCAATAAAGGTGTAATATTGGAAATCAGAAGAGAAAGAAGGGTGGAACTGGCTTGCGAAGGATTACGCTTTAATGATGTAAACAGGTGGAAAGCAGGGATGCGTTTCCAGGATTCGCAGCAAGGTATTTATGTACCGGCCCTGGGAGGTATTGATATGACAGGTGATGGTAAAGCAGATATTGCTATCCTGGCATCTCCCTCCGACACAGCTGTGCTGGCCGGTTTGCCTGCTGACGAAAGAGCATCCGTTTCCCGTTTTTATCTGAAAGATAAAGATGGAAAAGATAATAACTTCTACCTCGAGAACGGTACTTCAGGACATATTATGTTTACACGTGACAGAGACGGTAAACGCGTATTTATTGAACCTAAATATTACTATCGTCCTATACCATTAGCGCAAACGGTACTGAATCCAAATCTGAAACAGATTTTTGGCTGGTAACCCCACCAAATACAAATTGTGACTACGAATTACAGCACTGCTGTAATTCGTAGTCGTTTAAAACCCATTCGTATGCATAAAAAAATATTATTGGCTGTTATTGCCTGTCTGTGTTTACACGTGGCAGCGGGACAAGGATTTTCGGGAAAGGTGTTCATCGACAGCAACGGGAACAACAAGTGTGATCCGGGAGAAGCAGGGCTTTCCGACGTACGGGTGTCGAACGGATTACAGGTGGCGGTTACTGATGCCGGTGGAAAATTCAGTTTACCCGGTCATCAGAAAACGAAATTTGTATTTATTACCACACCGGCGGGTTACCGGTTTACGAAATCATTTTATCTTAATGCAGATAGCAGCAGGGCAACTTACGATTTTGCGCTAATGCCGGTAAAACATTCGCAGCAAAGCATGGCTAAGTTTGTGCGGCTAACGGATACGGAAACGACTTTGTATAACAACTGGATCACGGAAGCAAAGAATTATGTAAAAAATGAGCAGGCCGATTTCATTGTGCACACCGGCGATATCTGTTATGAGGAAGGCATGAAATTTCATGCACAGCAGGTGAATACGGCTACGATGGGACTACCGGTATATTATTGCATAGGCAATCACGACCTGGTGAAAGGCCCGTACGGAGAGGCTTTATATGAGTCGCTGTTTGGCCCCGTGTTTTATTCTTTTGAAGCGGGACCTGCGCATTTTATTGTGACACCGATGTGGTATGGCGACTATAAACCTTCTTATACTGTGGATGATGTGCTGCAATGGCTGAAGAATGACCTGGCACATACAGACCCTGCAAAACCGGTGGTTATTTTTAATCATGATCTGCTTACTTATGATACACTATTTGCTGTAAGATCAGGTAATGACAGCATTATATTGAACGACCATCATTTGAAAGCATGGATCTACGGGCACTGGCATATTAATTATGCACATACACATGGTAACAGTGGTATCCGTTCCTTATGCGCTGCGCCCGCGGCAGATGGCGGCATTGACAATTCGGCCAGTAACTTCGATATGATTAAAGTAGACCGGCAGGGTATAGCAGGCGTACAAAGACGTTATACCTACGTTGAGAATCAGCTTACACAGGTATCACCCTCGGCTGCCGGCGTGGCTTTCGATGGAAACCGGTTGCTGATCAGTGTTAATACTTACCATACCTCCGCCAATGTGGAACAGGTGCTGTTCAGTTTATATGGCAAAAACGGGCAATTACTAAAACAGTTGCCGCTGCAACCACGAACCGACTGGAACTGGGCTGCCACTACCGCCATACCCGCCGCCTGGCTAAATAACGTATATACTTCGACGGTAGAAGCCACTACAAGCACCGGTACTATTTTGTTCAGAAAAGATACCTTCTCTCTTAAAAAAAATATAATGCCCGCTACTACCGGGGAACAATGGCCGGAAGTATTGCAACATGCCCAACGCAGCGGAGTGGTTACAGGGACAGCATCTGCCGGAAAAGCATTGCAGCTGGTATGGTCAGCCAATACCGGCGGGAATGTGTGGAAATCATCCCCGGTATGTGCGGAAGGAAAAGTGTTTGTGGGTACTATAGATGATGAAGAAAATAAGCATAACGGTATTACGGCGCTGGATGCCGTTACCGGAAAAGTGTTGTGGCAGTTTCATACCAGGAACTCTATTAAGCATAGCATCAGTTACAGCAACCACCTATTGGTGGCTACCGATGCAGACGGCATTACATATGCGCTGGAAGCAGCTACGGGAAAGCTTCGCTGGCAGCATGCCGGCGATATGAGAAGCTTGCCTTCTTATAATTCGGGTGGTGTGGTGATCAACGGCGTTTATTATACAGGTGCAGGAAAATACATGCAGGCGCTGGAACTGGCTACCGGTGCGGTGAAATGGACTAATCATGACTGGAGCGGGGGAGAAGGTACACCGGCTGCGATGGCGGTACAGGGCGACTGCCTGGTAACTTCCTCCAACTGGAATCACCTGTTTGCACATGATTTGAATACCGGAAAGCTCCGCTGGAAACGCAGTGATGAAGGCATCCGTTTCCGTAGCGGCACACCGGCGTTCTACGATGGCAAACTATATGTTCACGGATTAAATAAGCTGCATATCATTGATCCGGCTGATGGCAAAACGATCGACAGTATTCCGGTGGAAGAGGCACTGAAAACGATGACGGCGCCGGTAGTAACGGATAAGTATATACTTGTTTGTACCGCCACTAATGGTATGGCGGCTTATGACAAACAAACCAAACAGTTATTGTGGCGTTTTGTACCAGGAGAAGCGCTGTTTTATACTGCCCCTTATACACAACCCTCATCTGCTACTATTGAGTCTACGCCGCTGTGTGCAGGCGACCGGGTTTATGTGGGCGCTTCTGACGGTTATGTATATACGATAGCGCTGAAAACCGGGAAAACATTATCCCGCTTCCGTACCGGTGCACCGGTATTTGCTGAGATGGCTATCTGCAACGGATTGTTGTATGTAGCCGATTTCTCCGGAAATGTGAATGCGTTTAGTTTGTAGATAAGATATTTCTTAAAACAGGAAAAGGCCATCTCTTTTGAAGGAGATGGCCTTGCCTGTTTTTCCGCATCGGGGCGCATGCCGTTTACCGCACTGCCCAACAAGGTTTATCAGTAACCGGGATTTTGTACCAGATTAGGATTGATGCTGGTTTGTTTGAATGGAATCGGGAACAGCTTGTATTTTTCTGCCGAAGGCTGATGATCCCACCAGGAACCGGTGGTGAATTTACCAAAGCGGATCAGATCCGTTCTGCGTTTGCCTTCGAAAATGAATTCCCGGCCTCTTTCTGCCAATAATTCGTCCATGGTGAGAGTTGTAGTTGTGTAAGCTTCTTTAGGCCAGTCTTCGGTCTTAAAAGCACGTTTTTTGGAAGCGTTGATCAGGTCTACTGCTTCCTGGGTAGCGATGCCGCCTGCTTTTCTCATGATGGCTTCTGCTTTGTTAAAGTAGATTTCGGTGAGACGGTAAATCACGAAGTCGTTGCCCCAGTACTGTGCGTCGGTTTGTTTACCTGGCAGGTATTTGGCAAAGCGCGCACCGCTGTTTTCTTCTCCCTGTGTCATGCCACCGGCACCGGTTTCGCCGGTAGAATTTCTGCGGATCTCTTTTACAAATACGAGTGGTTTACCGCTGTATTCTTCCGTACCCAGTACGAGGCTGTCGCCTTTGTTTGCACGCAGGGCCGGATCTTTTTTCTGCGGGCCTATCAGCATCCAGTTTTGTTTGCGCAGGTCATTGTCTTTAAATGCATCATATGCGGTAGGAATAACTACGATACTGTTGTTACCATCCACATCGGCGTTGTAGATCTGACGCTGACGATAGTGCCAGAAGTCACCCTGCCAGCCAAAGCGGGAGTTGCCGGCTCTCAGGTCGTATGCCAGCTGGAACAGATCTTCTGTAGAAGCATTGTTGTTGGTTGCGAAAGCGCGGAAAATATCCGGTTCCAGTGCAGGAATGGCGCCGCTGAGCGAGCCTCCGTTGCCGGCAATGATTTTATTACAATAGGTGATACAGTCGTCCCAGCGCGGAGTACCTGTCCATTCCTGGGCATTTAGATATAATTCCACCAGCATAGCGTAGGCGCCTGCTTTGGTAACGCGGCCTACCATATCGCCGGACAAGGGCTGCAGCTGTTCCAGGTTATCTTTTATTTCCTTTTCCACAAAGGCAAATACTTCCTTACGTGGTTTAGTAGCCGGAGAAGCGGAGTTGCTGACTTCTGTGACGATGGGTATATTACCATAGAGGTCCATCAGTTTCAGGTAGTGCCATGCGCGTACCACTCTGGTTTCGGCAAGCAGGGTTGTTTTGTCTGCTTCGGTCATACCGATTTTGGTGAAGTCCAGTGCCGACAGATCTTTGATGGTATTGTTACAGAAACCCATTCCCCAGAACATGAGTCTCCAGGGGTTCCAGGCATTGTCTTCGTTGGCAATCCAGGTATGATCGTGTAAGCGGATCCAGTTACCGCCATCATAGCCGTGTTTGCCTTTTTGTGGCCAGGCCAGCTGGTCGGCAGACAGTTCCTGCAAACGCCAGTAGCCGGTTTGACCGGTAGGCGCCGCCCAGGCGCCGGCATGGGTAAATGGGCGAAGCACCGCCGACATTACTTCCTGTTTATTGTTATAGAACTGGTCTGAAATAATTTCGCTGTATGGTTTTTCATCGAGCTTGGTGCAGGCGCTCAAACCGAGGGCCAGCAGTACTGCGCTGATATATGCATTATTCTTTTTCATACGTTACAATTTTGCTGCTTTTAAAATCCAAGGTTCAGGCCGATGGTGTAGGAGCGGGTGCGTGGATAAAACCCTCTTCCATCAATACCGGAATCCAGCGCGGTATCTTCCAGTTCCGGATCAAGACCGCTGTATTTGGTGATGGTAGCGATGTTACGGCCGCTTGCGTATACCCGCAGACTGCGGATATATTTGGTTTTCAGCTGGAAATTATAACCCAGGGTGATGTTATCCAGTTTTACGAAATCACCTTTCTCCAGATAGTAATCAGAAAACTGCGGGTCATCATTCAGTTTGGCGTTTTTGCCGATGGCAGAAGACAGCATGTTGTTTGGCGCCCATTTCTTGTTACCGAAGTACATATCCTGCAGGTTGAGGATATCGTAACCAAATTTTCCACGGAAGAAGATACTCAGGTCGAAGTTTTTATAACGGAAGGTATTGTTCCAGGAGGCCATGTATTTGGGAATACCATTACCGATAACGGTTTTGTCGTCCGGGTTGATCTGGGAAGTAGTCCCAATGCTGCCGTCTTTTTTGTAGAACTGCCATTTACCGTCGTTGGTAAGACCTGCATAGCGGTATCCATAGAAGGTGCCCAGCGGACCGCCTTCCACTACACGGATAGCGGAGCCCAGGTTACCCGGAGAAGGCAAATCGCCATAGAACTGCTCGGTGGCTTTGTAGATCTGGTTAGAGAACGACACCATTTTGTTCCGTTGGGAGTTGAAAGCCAGGTCACTGTTCCAGGAAAAATCTTTTGTTTTTACCGGTACGGTATTAATCACTACTTCCACACCATTGTTGGAAATAGCGCCCACGTTGGTAAAGATGTTATCCAGGATATTGGAAGGCAGTTGCGCTGTATAATTGAATAACAGGTCAACCGTTTTGCGGCTGTATACATCAATGGAACCACCGATCCTGTTTTTCAGGAGGGAGAAGTCAAGTCCTACGTTGAATTCTTTTTTCTTTTCCCATCTCAGATCCGGGTTTGGGTTTTTATTGGGTCCATAGGTTTGGATCCACTGGCCATATTGCAGGTAGGCGCCGCCTGTTCCCAGGGTAAGCAGGGACTGATAGCTGGGAATGCCCTGGTTACCGGTGATGCCGTAACCGGCGCGCAGTTTAAGGTTATTGATCACGGTCAGATCCTGCATGAATGCTTCTTTGGAGATCACCCATCCTGCGGATACCGCCGGGAAGTTACCCCATTTGTTGTTGGCGCCGAAGCGGGAGGAACCTTCATGACGCAGGATGGCCTGCAGCATGTATTTTTGTTTGTAGTTATAGTTGATCCTGCCGAAGAAGGCGATCAGTGTATTATCTATTTTGTTGCTGCTTTGTTTCGGACGGGGAAGTGTTTGGTCGTTCAGCGCATTACCGGCGGAGATGTTCCAATCTTCAAAAGCATCCGTTAAGAACCCGTTGTTATCCATGGCATACTTTTCCAGGGTGCTGTACTGATAGCTGTAGCCACCCAGTACGTTGAACGTATGGTCGGAGTTAACGGTTTTGGTATAGTCAACTGTTGCTTCAAAGGTTTTATCCATTGCGGCGGAATTGGCTTTATAGGCATAGCCACCGCCTTTGAAATCCTGGATGGAAGAGCGGGAAGCCTTGCTTTTGTACTGACGATCGGTATATTCGTTACGTACAATAGCACCAAAGGCGGAGAACTTTAAATCACGTATAGGCTCCAGCGTTAGACGGGCATCTCCTGAATATGTTTTCTGATCTCTTTCATATAGTTCCTGTTGCAGGCGTGCCAGCGGGTTGTAGTTATTAAAACCATTTGTTTCAATGTACTTGCCATCCGGGCCAAAGATGGGCGCGGTTGGGTTACGTTGTACGGCTTGTTCAAAGTCGGCGCCTGCGTTGCCTGCTTTATTGTCGCCGCCGCCGCTGTTACCGCCGTTGAGATTGGCTTTGTTGAAATTGCCGGCGAGATTGAACTGCATGGTCAGCAGTCCCTGCAAGCCGGTCTGGTTTACGTTTACCCTGCCGCCGTATTGTGTACGGCCGTTCTGTTGAGCAATACCGTTGGCATCGTTATAATAAATGGAAGCGCGGTAGTTGCTGTTGGCGGTACCGCCGGAAGCGGCGAAGTTGTGATACTGACTGAGGTTGTTTTTATCCAGCAGCAGGTCGTACATATCGATATCGGCTCCCTGGTTGTTGGAGGCGCCGGCGATTTTTATGTAGTCGGCTGCACCCAGTATACTGGGTCTTTTTGCTACTGCTTCACGTTGCAGATAAGTGGAATAGGTGTACTGCGGATCGCCGGCTTTACCTTTTTTGGTGGTGATAAGAATAACGCCGTTATTACCCCTGGTACCGTAAATGGCGGCAGCAGAACCGTCTTTCAGTACATCGAATGTGGCGATATCATCCTGTTGTAGCAGGTCGAGGTTGCCACCGGGAATACCGTCAATGACAATCAACGGGTTTCTGTCGCCGGAAATAGAGCTGATACCTCTGATCTGTATAGAGGCGCCGCTGTTGGGGTTGTTGCCCTGTGTTCTGGTAACGGATAAACCGGCTACCTTACCCTGGATCAAATCCATTGGTGAGCGGGACCCGCCCTGGTTAAAGTTTTCAGCTTTCACGGTGGCTACAGCCGTGGTTACTTCATTTCTTTTCTGCGTACCGTATCCTACTACTACCACATCCTGTAATGATTTTACAGAGGCAGAGAGTTTTACATTCAACGATGCGCCGCTGCCAGCGGGCACTTCCTGTTGCTGATAACCTACGAAGGAGAATATCAGGGTAGCATTTTCCGGCGCCTGTAAAGTAAAGGTACCATCGGCTTTGGTGATAGTGCCGGTGCTGGTACCTTTTACCTGTACAGAAACGCCAGGTACGGGTGTTTTATCATTTGCATCCGTCACCTTTCCGGATACAGGTTTGCCCTGTGAGAAGGCAAATAGTGAAAGGAGCATCAGGACCGTACCGGCAATACTGGTCCGAGCCCAAAACGTGGATCGTTTGTGCATATACATTAATTGAAGTTGGTTAATAATGAATACCGCGGAACTTATTGAAAAAACGATTTAGCAGTAGACCCGCAGGCTATTTTTTTAGAATTTCAGATTCGATTTTAATAGTTTTAAAAATGGTGAAAAGACCTCTCAAAGGAGGATGTAACCTGGTTTCCGGTCAGGTTTGGCCATGGTTCCCTAATCGCGTAGCATAAGCAAAAACAAACGATGCATTACAGCACTGGCTTCCAGTACATTATCGATTTAGCTATTAAGTCAGCATAACAAGTTTCTCTATTAGATACAACGAAGGAATATTCCCGGCTTTATTAGTTTTTCTTTTTTTAATTCGTTCATACACGCGGGTTTGTAATGCAGCGACTCTTTAATGAAGCTGGCGTCAGTCATTAAAAAATCGATTTAGCAATGGTTTCAAAAAAAAGATTCAAGCGAATCTTATGTTTAAATAACAAGTGTTTTAACGCGGCATTTTCTGTCTTCTCCGGGAATAAAAGTAATATTTATTTGCATTAAATGAAATCATTTTTAACATTTTTTTTAAGATACAGGAAAACCATTGGGCTAACGGCGGCTTTCGGAAGGTGGGGTTAAAATTTCCAACAGGGTGATGACTTACCCTGTCGGAAAAAAATCAGAAGTCAGATGAAACACTCTCTTTTGAAACGGGGCTGCTTACTTTTGCGGCCTGGCTGTCGCGGGTATTTTTTTGTACAGTGATGGCGCCGAAAACGCTGAGCAGAAATGCAAAGGCGTAAAATCCTTTTTCGCTGGGCGCGAGGGTAGCATTCCATAAGCCGATTGTCAGCAACAGGATGGTGAGCAGCATGGATACCCAGCTGAGTCCATAATAGATGTCGGTTACAGGGATATCTTCAATTCTGTCTCGTACACATTTTTGTACAGACACCGCTGCAAAAAGGCCGTACATTAAAACAGTGAAGTAGTAACCTTTTTCATTCAGTTGCATAGTAGTGGCATTCCATAGCCCGATGATAAAGCCCAGGATACCGGCAAATACAGCGACCCAGGAGGCTGCAATAAATGCCATTGATGGTTTTTGTTTCATTGATAAAGTGATATTTTATTTATGGGATTGGGTTGATGGCTAACAAAATTGCGATCTGCATAATGATGGCCTGTTGTAATGATACTATTTATTTTGCATAAAAAAAGTCCTGAACATCTTGTCCAGGACTTTTAACATTTTGTAGCGAGGAGCGGATTCGAACCACTGACCTTCGGGTTATGAGCCCGACGAGCTACCTCTGCTCTACCTCGCAATGTGGTTGCAAATGTAGGTAAATAATTTAAACTACAAAATTTAAGTGTTGTTTTTTTTCAGCACAGCTGCGCGTTTCGGACGATTTGTAATTTTCTGTTATGGAGGTATTGTCTTGTAATTGGCTGTGGTAGCAGTTTTGATAGAGAGGGTAGGTGATTTTATTTTTATAGTTAGGCGTAGAGAAATATTTTTTTTGAGATGATGAAATGATAAATGACTTTCTTTTTAAGAAATTATTTATCATTTCATCATCTTTATAAAGTACTTAAATCCTGCTCCGCCGTAACCTTAATAAGGTGTTTACGAGCGTATCAATATCGGCGCAACTGTTGTAAAACGCCAGCGATGGTCTCACGGTACTTTCCACCCCAAACCTGCGCAGGATAGGTTGTGCGCAATGGTGACCGGATCGCACGGCTATACCTTCCTGGTTTAGTGCGGCGCCCACCTGTTCGGTAGTGAAATCTTTGAATACAAAAGACAACACGCTGGTTTTGTCGGGTGCGGTACCAATTAAACGTAAACCCGGTACATCTTTCAGCAGCTGTGTAGCATATACCAGCAGGTAATGTTCATACTGATATATAACATCAATGCCTATATGATTTACGTAGTCAATGGCGGCGCCTAAACCTACGGCATCGGCTATATTGCCGGTACCTGCTTCAAAGCGGCCAGGAGCGGCCTGATACTGGGTATGTTCGAAAGTAACATCTTTGATCATGTTACCGCCACCCTGCCAGGGCTGTGTTTCATTGAGTAGTACTTCTTTGCCATAAAGCACACCGATGCCGGTTGGCCCCAAAACTTTATGCCCTGAAAATACGTACCAGTCGCAGTTCAGGCGTTGTACATCGGCCCGCATATGCGATACTGCCTGTGCACCGTCTACCAGCACCCGGGCGCCGGCCTGATGCGCCAGCTCTACTATTTGTTGCGCCGGTGTAACGGTACCCAGAGCGTTGGACACCTGGGTAAAAGATACCAGTTTTGTTTTTGGGCTGAGCAGTTTTTGGTATTCGGCTAGTATAATTTGTCCGTCGTCATCTACGGGGATCACTTTAATCAGCAGTCCTTTTTTATTGGCCAGCTGTTGCCAGGGAACAATGTTGGCGTGGTGCTCAAGGTGACTGAGAATAATTTCATCGCCGGCCTGCAGAAACTGTTCCCCCCAGCTTTTGGCGACGAGGTTGATGGCTTCTGTGGCGCCGCGTACAAATATGATTTCGTTGGCAGACGAGGCATTCAGAAAGGATCTCACTTTTTCGCGGGCGCCTTCATATGCATCGGTGGCGCGTGCTGCCAGTTCATGTGCGGCACGGTGGATATTTGAATTTTCGTGCTCGTAGAAACTGCTGATGCGGTCTATCACCGATCGTGGTTTTTGCGTAGTAGCAGCATTATCCAGCCAGATGAGGCGTCGTCCGTTTACATGTTCCTGCAGGATCGGGAAATCAGCCCGGATGCGGTTGATATCCAGCGGTGGCTGGCCCGCACCGGTGATACCGGCAGTTTTTTCCGGCAGAAAATAGTACGAAGTACTACCCGGTCCAGGTAACTGCGAAGTATACGAAGATGCCGGAATACTTTTCAGCGCCTGTTGCAGCTGCTGCTCAAAAGAAGGATCATAGGCCGTCGGATGTTGCTGGGAAAGTGCTGACGGTGAAATGCCACTGCCGGCTACGGAGGCAGGTACGCCGTTATCAGAAAAATGAGGATCTGATAAACTAGTTGGCGCCTGTGTAACATCCGTTACACTCCCCTGTTGCAGCAATGGGTCCTGGATGGGGGCAGCTGAAGCGTATGCCGGGGGCATGGCTTCATTACCGGATTGCAGCGAAGAAAATAACTGGTTGGCCAGTTTCTCCAGGGCGGCAATATCCGGTAATCCATCGGTATTGAAATTACTTGTATTCATGGTACTTGCCTATTTCTACATCATCCAATACAGCAATGGCGTCATCTACCAGCACTGCGAGTGAACAGTAAAGGGAAACCAGGTAGGAAGCGATAGCCTGATGGTTAATACCCATGAAGCGTACGGATAATCCTGGCGACTGTTCCCCCGGAAGATTAGGCTGGTAAAGGCCTACCACGCCTTGTCTGCTTTCGCCGGTGCGCAGTAAAATGATCTTTGATTTGCCTTTTTCGACAGGCACTTTATCGGATGGAATCAGCGGAATGCCGCGCCAGGTAATAAACTGGGAACCAAATAGCGATACTGTGGGAGGCGGTACGCCACGGCGGGTACATTCACGGCCAAACGCAGCTATGGTTAAAGGATGCAGTAAAAAGAAGCCAGGCTCTTTCCACACTTTGGTGATGAGTTCATCCAGGTCGTCGGGAGTGGGTGCGCCGGTGCGTGTTTTAATACGCTGGGAGGCTACTACGCTGTGCAGCAGGCCATACTCCTTGTTATTGATTAATTCGCTTTCCTGCCTTTCTTTGATCGTTTCAATGATCAGTCGCAGCTGTTCGCTGATCTGGTTATAAGGCTTACTATAAAGGTCGGATACGCGGGTATGCACGTCCAGTACCGTATTTACGGCGCTGAGGTTATACTCCCGGGGATTATCAATGTAGTCCACAAAGGTCTGGGGCAGTTCGCGTTCATCCCTGCCGGAACAATCGACCGTTACATTGCTTTCGTCTTTTACTTTGTTGAGGCGATATACGCCAGATTCTACCGGTATCCAGCTCATCAGCTTAGTGAGCCAGCGTGGTGTAATGGTAGACATTTGCGGCACCGTGCGGGTGGCAATGGCGAGTTGTCTTGCGGCTACATCGCCGAGGGCCGTCTGAACCTTGTGTTGAATTTCATCTGCCATGGGAAGTCAGTTTTTGAAATTTTAGAAATGAAGTTTAGCTGACCGGGAGAGAAAATGTGTGGTGGCTCATTTTTCCCCCGGCGGTGGGTGTTATGAGGTTTAAATTAAGTCTTTTTGATTAAAAATCCGCGTTAATCATTCATCAATTCTGGCCTGGACAGCCTGTGGCTGAAATAACTGACCACAGCTATCTATCCGACACAACAGTTATAAATCAGAGTAGTTGGTGGGTCTTAAAAAAAGAATATCTGATTTAGAGACATTATGTGCATATTCTTCCTGGGCCGACAGACTTTTCCATTTGGCATCTGCCCCAAAAGATTTCCAGTGTTCATCCCGGTCTTCTTTACTGTTGAAGGTAGTCATGTACATGAGGTTTGGCATGCGTGGACCGGAGATCACCGAAGCATAAAATACTGCATTAAAGTGAAGATTTTTGAAGATACCAATTTCGTCACCGGTATTAAACATCTTTACTTTATTAACATGATATTTTTCTGAAGGACTTTCGTAGCTGCGTAATTCGTATACCCGTTCACTTTTGGGCGCCTGCAGTGAAGGCGCTTCCAGAACAGGCATTCCTGGAAAAGCCTGGAGCAGGATGGACTCAATGCGGGTATAGGCAGTATTATTCCAGGCTGCGTTCGTGTACTCCTGACCGTTAGTTTGCAGCGTTTTATCTGCCTGTAGCGTTTTATCCAGTCCGGCAAGTTGTTCCAGCGATTGAAACGGAAGGAGCACATAGATCCTGATGTCGGCGGTATCTGTGGTTACCGGTTTAAAAATGCCCACCTGTTTGATACCTGCCCGATGTATAGCCGGCAGCCAGGCTTTTTCGAGGTAGTTATCTACCACCGCTTCCTGCGCCGTTGTTTTCAGGTGATAGATTTTAATCTGGTAAAACTGTCGTTCTTTTGCAAACAGCGTGGTGGAAAGTGTCATGATGAGTGCCAATAGCAAAGTGGAATATTTCATATAAATATTAATTGTATAACTGACAAAATACTGCAAATAAATCAGGATTTATAGTGAGGCCTGAATGCTGTATTTTTGAACGATCTTAAAAAAATATAATTATGTCTGAGCCGGTAATGTTGATAGACCAGCCCAATAACAGGGGAACTTTATATGCTGTAGTAGAGCAGGATGAGAGAGTGGCTTATTTTTACCTGTACCCGTCGGAACTGCTTACCTCCAAATATTCTCCGCGCCCCTGCTGGCTCCGTAACCTGCAGCCTGCACCAGAAGAAAAAGATGTGGCCGCTATGAAGGAAGGAATGGCGCCCATGCTGCAGGCGGCATTTTGTAACCATCCGCAGGGTAAGGAACCACTTGAAAAGGAGCGTATTTCCATTATATGGATGGAGGAAGGCGATGGCGCAGCAGTGCTATATGACGGTGAAGTACTTGGCGTAATTCCCGGCTGGAGTTTATATAACGACGAACACGCCGTGGCTTACGCCGCCGATTGTATCGATGCCGGTGAAACCGACCGCCTGATGCCGCTGGGCAAGCGCGGGGCGAATGTTATGCACGAACGCGTAGATCAGGCCGTGGCATTCTGGAACGAATGGACAGACGAAACCTCCCAGGCATGGAGCGTTTTACAGGATAAATATATCCAGTCTTACGAAGCTGCATATGGTCCCCTCCTGCAGTACTATGCCATAGATGGCGGCCAGTGGCCACCGATGGCCCTGGGTAAATTTGAAAAAGACGACATCGTATATCTTTTTACGTTGGGAATGGGCATCCGGCCTATGCCTTGGGTGGAACTGCTCTACAGCGACCGGTCACCCGGTTTCCGCCGCATGGAACTGGCCATGGCTATTAGTAAAAGCGATTTTACCGATAAAGAGATTATGGTTATGGCAGGGCTGATGTCCGGCTTGTCTGACCGCCCATGGAAACAGGTTACCTGGCTGGGCGAAGGACATACCGTTAGCGGAGACGATCTGCCAGCCCCATTTGAAAGCGTAGTGTTATCGGCAGCGTTGTACAATGGTCCTGTCATTAACATGCCGGAAGTATATGGCGATAAAGTGAATTTGTATTGGTTATCGCCCATTACAAAGCTGGAACGTGAGTTTGCACATTTCAGACCCAATGCCGGTTATGATCTGCTGGAAAAGATGATTCACCATAACCTGAATCATGTGGTGAGAAAAAGGGCAGAGTTGCCGTTTGAATAAAATTTATCATGAAGGCCCGGCGTGGAGAGCATCAGGCTTGCCATGCCGGGTTGTTTTCTGGAAATAGTAAACTGCATAAACAAAAAAATCCCCTCCCGTAGGGCATCTGCATGAATTCTTAAAAAAAACTTTAAAAACCCTGTAACGAAATCCCTCTACCGGCTACTAATCCTGAAAAGAAAATACAAAGCACATGAAAAATATCTATAAAAGTATTGCAGCATTAGTAGTAACAAGTTTATTTGCCGGCAAAGCCAGCGCACAACAGGCGCAGCCTACACTGGAAAAATCCCTGCTCTGGGAAGTGAGCGGCAACGGACTGGATAAGCCTTCTTATATCTATGGTACCACCCACATGATCTGTGAAGCCGATTTCATTGTAAGAGATAAAGTAAAACAGGCGTTTGGAAAATCTGTTCAGCTGGTGATTGAAGCAAATATCCAGGACCCTGATATGGCAGAGATTTTGGCAAAGGCTATGGCATCGGATGTACCACAGCATCAGAAGCTATCTCCCGCTGACTATAACATGGTAGACTCTATTTTAAAACTAAAATGTGGCATCCCCTTCAATTTGCTGGATAATTATAAACTGAGCGCGGTAGTTTCCGTGATAGCGCAGAAATCATTCCCCTGTGAGGTGACCAAATCCTATGAGGCTACTTTCCTGGAAATGGCGAAGAATAGCAATAAGCATATCACCGCACTGGAAGGACTGGCAGAGCAGGTAGATTATTTAAATAAATCTTTTACAGACGAACAGATTCTATCACAGGTAAAGGATTTTGATAACTCAAAGAAAGAAAGTATGGATTTGATTTCAAAATATAAGGAAGAAGACCTGATGGGTGTATATGCCAACATAACAGCGCCCAACCGTATGGATGAAAACGCCATGCACTGGATGCTGGAAGTACGGAACGGCAACTGGGTCGATAAAATGCCGGAAATGATGAAGCAGCAAAGTTCTTTCTTCGCAGTGGGTGCGGCTCACCTGCCAGGGCCTATAGGTTTAATAACACAATTAAGAGCAAAAGGATACACCGTTAAGCCCATTATGAATTAAAGCAACCACACTTGAAAAGCAGGGAAAAAGAATTTCTTGATCTCATTGAAACACATAAAGGGATCATCCATAAGATTTCCAAAATGTATATGGATGCAGAAGATGACCAGCAGGGCTTAACTCAGGAAATCATTTACCAGTTATGGAAATCGTTTGACTCCTTCCGGCAACAAAGCCGTTTTTCTACCTGGATGTACCGGCTTGCATTAAATACCGCATTGGTATTCTTCAAAAAAGAGAAAAAGAAAGTAGCCGTTACTGATATGATGCCGGAGCATATGGCCAGCAGAATTTAAAGTAGCTGCTTAGCTTTTTATTGATAAAAAAAGGGTTTGATAGCGTAGCCTATCAAACCCTTTTCTATTGATGAGTTATCGCTGGTAGCTTCCGGCTACTTTGATCAGTTTGTCGGGCGCATTGGTGATAATACCATCTACTCCATCGGCGATCAGTTTTTTGAAATCGCTGTCTTCGTCTACCGTCCAGGGCAGCACGGCTACTTTTTTAGCGTGTGCCTCCTTCACCAGGTCAGCTGTTACCAGCAGGTAGTAGGGACTGTAAATGGAAGGAGTGAACCCCAGCTTCTCCAGGTTGGCGCTGAAGCTGTCTTTGTTACCAATCAGCAAAGCTGTTTTCTGCTTTGGAAATGACCGGTGCAATACCTGTAAAGTTCTCACATCGAAAGACTGGATAATAACCCTGTCGGTGATCTTTTTTTGTTTGACCACCTGCATCACCAGTTCCACAAATTCGGCGGGTGCCGGATTGTAGGTGCCATCGCCATCCGGCGAACTTTTAGTTTCCATGTTGTAGTATACCGGTTTCAGGTGATGTGCTTTTACATATGCTTCTACGCTGTCGATCAGGTTTGCCAGCAAAGGCTTATGCACCATCATTTTTTCCTGTTGGGGAAACCGCGGATGAGGTTTGGTGCCTGCGTCATACCTGCTGATACTGTCGTAGGTCATTTGGTATAAAGCGAGGCTTTTCTCTTCCGCTTTTGTGATGTCTGATCCATCCGGTTTGCGCATGAACTCAGCGGACATATAAGCATCGTGTGATACCGCTACTTTCTTATCGGCCGTGATGATGCAATCCAGTTCCAGTGTTCTGGCGCCCAGTTTTACGGCGTTTAACATAGCCGGAATGGTGTTTTCAGGCATCAGCGCCATGCCACCGCGGTGCGCCTGCACATCGATCGATTGTTGCGCTGCAGCGCTGACAGAGATCAGGGTGCCACATAAAGCTAAAGTGATACTACGGTTCATATAAACGATGATTTTATTTTAAAGTTATTTCAATAACCACATTTTTCCATTGATATCATCCACATTATTGTACTGGGCGATGGCTGCATTGTAGTTAGCGGTGTTGGCCGACTGCTCAGCAGTAGGGTATTTGTAACGCAACGCAATTTTACCATTGTTACCGGTACCAACACCGGTAGTAAATACGGGGACGCCCGTACGACGCCAGTTGTAATACGGTTCCAGTCCACTGTTGAGAAAGAACGCCAGGTATTTTTGCTGCAGGATCTGGGTCAGCCCGTTGTCATTGTTGCCTGCGTACTTCACGGTCGACTGGCTGTAATAAGTATCATAGTCTACGCTGACCGGTGTGGCCACAAACGGATTAGGATCGGTTAACTTGGCGCCGGGAGGCAGGGAATATGCAGTAATGGTACCTTTTAAAGGAATATTGTAAAACGCCATGGAGGCTTTGATACCGGCATTATAATATGCTTCCGCATTACCTTTGGGACCGGAGCTTAACCAACCCCTGTTGATGGCTTCCGCAATGTTGAAACACATTTCTGTGTAACCGATAATAGGAGTGGTTTCTCCGGTATATCCCAGGAAGTAACGGTAACGGTTAATGTAACTTAGTTTACCACCACCATTCTGGCTGGCCAGTACGCCCATATCCAGGCCGGGATCGCCACCCTGAAATGCGGCAAAACTGCCGGGACTGGTGCCCGCGGCTACAATGCCCGGTGCCGGATCTGCGGTAATAAATACCCTTGGATCTTTCAGGGTAGTTAATAAGCTGACATAAGTAGCGGAGATGTTATTTAAAGCGCCGTCAGCAAAAGTTTCCCTGTTCATCGGATATTTGTTGGTAGGGTTGAGCCATATATATTGCAGGTTATCTGCAGGGCCTTCCATCACCGGGTATTTCGCCGGGTTATTCACAATATCGGAAAATTGTCCGGCGATGTTAAGGTCGGCGTCGCCGGCTGCCTTTTTGCTAAGGTGTATCAATAACCTGAGCCGGAAGGTATTTACCACTTTTTGCCAGTTTTTCAGGTTATTGGAAAAATAGAGATCGCCAGACAATGATTGATCGTTATTGCTGATCAGCTGCGCGAGATCATTGTTAGCGCTATCGAGCCACAGGAACGCCCGTTGAAATACGACCTTCTGCGCATCATACCTGGGCTTCAGGTTACCGAGTCCATTAAGCGCTTCGGACATGGGGATATCGCCCATTTGTAAACTCATTCTCGAAAAGAGATAGGCCCTGAAAAATTTCCCCAACGCGCGGTAAGGATTTTGATCTTTAGCGCCAAACACCTTAGCCTGGTTTTCCATGTTCACCACGTTGGTAAGTGTGGCATAAAGATTATCACCGGCGCCAAAAAGATATTGATTATTCCCGAAATAGGAATTGTTCTGGAGCTGGAATTGGTTAGTCCTGTCCATTTGTCCGCCGGGAGGGTCTATCATACTGCTCAGGATACCGTTAAACAACAGCGACGCCGGTACAGACAGGGGTTTGTTCTTATTGGTATACAGGTCGTCGAAGTTTTTTTTGCAACCTGCCGTCAGCAATAAGGCAATGCCGGCAAGGAATATATTTCTGATAACTGATTTCATAAAAATTGTACTTGATTTAGAATAACACATTAACATTAAAACCGAATCTGCGGGTGGTAGGCGTTTGCAAACCTGAAGAGGCAGTAGCCGTATTATACTGTTCTACATCAATACCTTTGTATTTATTGTCTTTGTAGAAGTACAGGAGATTTCTTCCAACAAGCGACAAGGTTAAGCGGCTGATGAAAGTTCGGCTGAGCCATTGTTGCGGCAGGTTATAGCCAATCACCACTTCTCTCAGCTTTGCATACGTTTTGCTGGTGAGCATACCTTCCTGTATCTGTCCATAATATTGTGTGGCCCAGCTTTGTACGGTGCTGGTAGATTTGTTGGGTGCAAACTGCAGGTCTTTATAGTTGGTGATGTTACCATAGTTATCGTACATAATGGGAACGCCGTTGGATACCTGTACACCGTCGCCAACATAGGTACCTTTGTAGCTGCCTACGCCGGCGTTGGCATCATCATCAAGTCTTGATTTACCAATAGCTCCTTCCACGGTGGCAATATTAGCGCCTCCCTGCATGGTAAGGGAATACAGCCGGTTACTGATCACACCTCCCACGCTACCGTCAAACTGGAAGCTGAAATTGAAATTCTTGTAACGGAAATTGTTGCTGAAAGACCACATGTAATCAGCATTCATATAACCCAGGAATTGAGGATAAGGATTCTTCAGCGGTTTGCCGCCTGCATCATATACTATTTGCCCTTCTTTTGTTTTTACAAAACCGGTAGAGTACAGTTTATCAGTGCGGTCACCCTTCTGGAAATAGGTGTTATAGTTGGTTTGTCCAGGAGGCAGTTCATCGTATACTTCTTTGAAAGTAGACCAGTTCACCAATACATCCCAGCTGAAGCTTTTAGATTTTATGGCAGTACCGGTCAATGATAGCTCATAGCCGGTTTTCTTTGTTTTCAGCGCGTTGATGTAGTAGGTAGTATAGCCCGTAGAAGGGGAGATAGGATTGGGCAGAATCTGCGGACCATCAATATACTGGAAAGCGGTAGCACTTAACCCCAGGCGGTTTTTAAGCACTTTTACATCCAGTCCTTCTTCGAAGTTTACACGGTTGAATGTTTTGATGTTCGGATCAAAAATGCTGTTGGTAGAGAATGCAGCAGTAACATTATTATATTTTTTTGCAGTGGAGAAAGCGGATTGCAGTGAGTAATCCGGACCGCCGTAAGGACTTAAATAGTTATTGCCATATTGCGAGAAGTTGGTGTTCAGGCTATTGGCGGTAGATCCGTTTAACTGGCTGTACACGTTATAGGGTGTGGCGCCAATAGAGATGGCAGTAGCATCGCCATGCACGGTGGCAAAGGACCCTCTTACTTTCAGAAAGGAGATCACCTCTGGCAGGTGTACATAATCTGAGATAACGGAAGCCACGGAAACGCTGGGGTAGAAATATACGTTACTACCTTTTGGCAGCGCGGAAGATTTATCTACCCGGCCGGTAGCGGAGAGGGTGGCATACCGGCCTATAGATGCATCCATGGAAGCGTAGGCGCTAAGCACCCGCATATCAGAGCTGAAGTTATTTGTCATCAGCGTGTTTAGTGAATTGCTGAAATTGTATACGGTAGGTACTACCAGGTAATCGGTGGAGGTGAAGTTGGAGTTATAGGTAAATGCTCTCAGGCTGGTACCTGCCAAACCGGAAACACTGATCAGGTGATTAATCCTGTAATTGTAGTTCAGCTGAACATCGGTATTGCTCTCGAACATATTCCGCCTGTCTTCCCGGTAGTCGCCCTGTCCCAGTGTTCTGGCGTAGGTGTATGCACCCCATGGCATCTTTTCACTACGGAAAAGGCTATACGTACTTACCTGTGTACGACCGGTTACATCGAGGTGATCGTTCAGTTTATAGTTCAGGGATAAATAGCCATTGATATCTGTTTTGTAGTGTCCTCTCCGCCAGTCTTCCACCATCATCCATGGATTGTTATAGTGTACGTGTTCCGGGAAAACGATCTTCACATCTTTCTGACCCGGTTGCCATTTTCCACGGATATCGGGTGCATCTACGTTCCATTCGTCGCCCGTCCATACGGAAAGATTATATATCAGGCTGTTTGGACCATAGGTAACATCCGGAATATTGGGAGTATAGGTTCTGCTGAAATTCACATCTGAGTTAAATGTTAGTCTCGGGGTGATCTTGTAGGATGCGGTGGTGTTAAAGTTCACTACATCTACGCCGGTATTGGGCACTATCCCCGTTTGATGGGATTGTGATACCGAGAAGCGTAAAGCATATTTATCGCCGGTGGCGGATAACGACAGGTTGTTGGTGGACTGGAAGCCTGGTTTGAGGAATCTTTCCAGGTTACTTTTTCCATCTACATAACCGCGGTTTACATAAGGGGTTGGTTTGATATGCCCTTTATAAATAAGATCCCCGAACACAGTAGTATAAGTTTGATTCGGATCATATTCACCATCGTATTGTGGAAGTAGCTGCCCTTTGAATTTGGGCCCCCAGAGCTGGTACTGTGCATCCTGTACACCACTACCAAATCCATCTGCATAAGCATATTGTCCGTACATACCACCGCCATATTCATGCTGGGTATGCGGCATGGCTATAAAGCCTTTATCGATGGAGTTGGTGGAGTTAAATTCTACCGACATACCTTTTTTACTGCCGGCTTTTTTGGTGGTAATCAGAATGGCGCCATATTGTGCACGGCTGCCATATAAAGCGGCGGCAGCCGGACCTTTCAGAACACTGTAGCTTTCAATATCGTCGGGGCTGATGTTCCAGGTGTCGGAGCTGATGGGTACGCCGTCTACTACAAACAGGGTGATCTGGTTGCCTCTCATCACCAGGGAAGGAGTACCCAGCATTTCGCTATTGGAAGCTACGGAAAGACCGGCTACCTTACCGGTAAGACCCGTAATAGGATTGGCGTCTCTTGCTTTCACAAGATCTGCGCCCTTTACTTCCTGTACGGCATAGCCGATCTTTTTTATTTCTTTTTTCACACCCAGTGCAGTTACTACCACTTCGCTCAGCGCTTTCGTGTCTTCCTGCAAACGCATGAGGAGGTTGTTGCCGGCGGTGCTGGTGTTTACTTCAAAATTTTTGTAGGTACCTGGCAGGTAACCCATAAATGTAAAGGTGAAATCATATTTATTTCCTGGTATTAATTTTTTTAAGATGAAAATACCTGCACCATCTGTTACGGCGGAAAAATGTTGATGCGTGCTTTGGTCTTCTGCTATTACGCTAACGCCTGGCAGTATTTCGCCTTTTTCGCTCATCACAGTACCGTTTAGTCCGGCAGTTTTGTCCTGTGAAAAAGCTACCTGCCCGGACAGCCATAAAAAGAGGAAAAGCAGTAGCCCGGTTTTCTTCGGGAGTAGTTTGTTTTTTAAGTACATAAAATTTAAAATGATATTGGTGAATATGCATAGCAAGCCCGCTGGCGGGTATTGCCCCTCAGTAGCATGAAGCCGGATGTTGTTTTATCGTTGTTTACTGATAGTGAATGTGCCGTTTGCCTGTGTAATGTCAAACCCGTTCATTTTCCCGATGATTTTCAGTATCACAGGAAGTGAATCGCCTGGCAGTACCGTTCCGGTAAAGGCTATTCCGTTGATTTCTTTTTTATTGTAATGGATAGCAACGTTGTATTGCTCCGACAGTTTGTTTAATACGGTTCCGATAGGCGCATTATTAAATGAAAGCATTGTTGAATGTGGTGGTGTATGATCAGGTGTTTTTCTATTAAATGCAGATACAGCGATATCATCTTTAGAAATATGATATTGCATTTGCTGTCCCGGCAACAGGTAAACAGTGCTATCCCAACCCCTGGTCAACCCATCTATTGGTTTGATCATTACCTTCCCGGTGAATAGTTTAATGGTGACGTCCTTTTCGCTCATGTTAATGCAGAAAGAGGTCCCGAGTGCAGTGGTGGCAGTATTCCCGGCGTATACGGTAAATGGCTTCGACTGATTTTTGTGTACATCAAAATACGCCTGTCCTTTCATTTTTATCTCCCGCTTATTCGCTGGAAAGGGTTGTTTACAACGGATCTCGCTTTTGGCCGCCAATACAACAACGGTACTGTCCGGCAGCGTTATTTTTTTCTTTTTACCGGTAGCGTTAAGGTAAACTTTCCATTCCTGGTCAGTAAGGTTGCTATCCGGTTTTACCGGGAGCGTTTGCGTAATTTTTGCGGGGTTTTGTTTTTTTGTTGATAATGCTGTTATGCCGGCCAGGAACAATACCGCTGCAGCGGCCACCCATCGCGTTTTCCTCAAGGTAAATACGGATCGCCTTTTTATTGACAGCTGTTGGAGAATTTCCTGGTACATCATTTTTCCTTCTGCAGGTGTTAGGCGCCCTTCATCAGTACTTGTATTCCACTCTTCCTGCAGATAGCTGTTCAGCATTTCCGGATTATTTTCCAGGTATGCAGCTATCGCTGATGCTTCCTCCCCGGTACAGGCGGCATTCAGAAACTGTTGAATTTGTTGTTTTGTTATCTGCATGAATAGCTACGGTAATAAACGTATGCTATTGTTTACGTATAGGCGGTGAGGTAACCCCTGCTGTTAACATTTACTTAATATCAGAGCAACAGGTGAAGTGATTTGATAGTGCGCAATGCCTTGGTCACATGGTCTTCCACAGTTTTAACGGCGATGCTCAGATGTTGGGCGATTTCTTTATTGGAGTAGCCCTGTACCAGTTTTAGTTCAATTACTTTTTTTCTTACCGGAGGAAGTTGGGAGATGTAGGTATGGATATAATTGTTCTTCTCGAAGGTGAGCTGGGGAACCGCTTCCTGCTGTTGCAGGTTTTCAGTATGCGTAAGGAATGTTTCCTGCAAACTGTGTTGCCGGGTTTGCATACGTATATGATCTACCAGGATAGAATTGGCAATCGTGAATACCTGGGTGTCGATAGAACAGGTGTCTGTTAACGACAACCTGTATTGCCATATCTTGATAAAAGTACATTGGGTGAGCTCTCTGGCTATTTCAGGTTGTTGTTTCCTTTTCAGGAAGTAATGAAATAGTTTGAGGTGAAACAGGTGATACAGCTGTTTAAACGCTTTTTCGTTTCCATCCTTTATTAGTGAAATGTTGAGCATTTAAATATGAATATTGCAGCAGTTTAAGGATCAGGATTCTGCAAAGTGAATTATAAATGACTAATCAGCAAGGTTATTTTAATGTTAAGCAAAGTGCCGGAGATCTGGATTTATAATATATATTTAGGGGGTGTTAGCTTTTGTTCATCCAATACCTATCGGTTGATTATGTACGAAACAATCGTTTTTTTGTTACTGGTGGCTATTTTCATTGTGTTGTTAGTCTTCAAGGGAGAAACTGCATCAGCCATACTCATTTTAAAGAGCCAGATAATGGACCTGCAAAAACAGCTGGAACAGTATCGGTCTCAAGCCCTGCCACCACCACCGGTGGAAGAAAAGTTGCAGGAAGCACCTTTACGGACGCCTGTTATTCCGGTGGTAAAGTCCCCGGAACCGGAGCCGCCAAAACCGGAAGTAGTATTGGAGAAACCGGAACTCGTTACCCAACCGGAGCCGGAACCAGTGTATATGCCTGAACCGGAAGTTGTGGCGCCACCTGTAGCTGCCGTTGCTGATAATAGCTGGTCGGTATCGCCGGAAGTACTGGCCCAGGTCCCACCTGTAAACCAGGAGCCCGAAAAACCTGGTTTCTGGGAAAGGAATCCGGATATTGAAAAGTTCATCGGGGAAAACCTGTTTAATAAAATCGGTATCGCCGTGCTGGTGCTGGGGATAGGATTCTTCCTCAAATATGCCATTGATAAGGACTGGATCAATGAAATTGGCCGGACATTTATCGGAATCATCTGTGGCGGTTTGCTGATAGGGCTGTCTTACAAAATGCGTAAAACCTTTGCCGCATTCAGTTCTGTGCTGGTAGGCGGTGGGGTATCTGTACTTTATTTTACGATTACTATTGCGTTTCACCAATATCACCTGATCAGCCAAACGCTGGCCTTTATATTAACCATTTTCATTACTGCCTTCACCGTATTACTATCGCTGAACTATAACCGTAAAGAGCTGGCTGTAATTGCGATTATCGGTGGGTTTTCGGCGCCGTTTATGGTAAGTACCGGTGAAGGGAATATATTGGTTCTGTTCAGTTATATACTGATCCTGAATATCGGCATGCTGGTACTGGCGTTTTATAAGAAATGGAATATTGTCAATATCATTTGCTACCTGGCCACTATAATGATCTATGGCGGCTGGCTGATATACCGGTTAAATGAACAGCATCCGGCGAAGCCGGTGCCTTATGGTACTGCGCTGGTATTCGGCACGCTGTATTACTTCGTGTTCTTTGCCATGAATGTTATTAATAACGTGCGGAACAGGAAGACCTTTAACTTCTTTGATATTAGCATTCTGCTGAGCAATACCTTCCTATATTATGCTGCGGGCATGATGATCCTTCACCAGATGAGCGGAGATACCTGGCAAGGGGTGTTTACCGCGCTGATGGCGGTGTTTAACTGTATTTTTGCGTATAGTCTTTACCGTAATGAGCGGGCCGATCGCACCCTTATATTTTTGCTGATAGGCCTGGTGTTGAGTTTTGTGAGCCTGACTGCTCCTATACAGTTACACGGTAATTATATTACGCTGTTCTGGGCTGCAGAAACGGTACTGCTATTATGGTTATGGCAGAAGTCCGGTATCGTACTGATGAAGTATGTATCGGTGATTGTATTGCTACTCATGACTATTAGTTTATTGATAGACTGGTCGCAACTGTATGATAGTGCTCATCAGCACTTTATTCCTTTTGTTAATAAAGCCTTTGTTACCAGTGCGGTAGCGGTTACCTCGCTGTTTTTATTGAGAAGGTTATGTAAAAATGAAGACCAGGAGAAACCCTTTGTGATAGATCTGTCGGTATCTTTCTATCAGACAGCGTTGCTGTCTTTGGCAATTCTCTTTATATATGTGGGCGGGTTGTTGGAGTGTTTGTTCCAGAGCAATTATTATTTCTTTATACTGACACCAGTGATGGCGGGTATTTATAACTACCTGTTTGCAGGGGTATTGTTATACCTGGGTCGCCATAGATTTACCAGCATACGCTTGCCGTTGCTCGGTTTGGCGCTGATAGTTATATTGGCATTCCCGTTGTATTACAACCGGGCAATCATCGATATAAGATCAGGAGTACTGGAAGGTAAGGAGCCTGCGGTATATTTTTTCCTGCATTATGTATTGCTGGCGTTGCTGGTGACGGTTATTTACCAGGCATGGAAAACGATGGCCAGCTTTAAACGGCCTGATTATGAACTGATATTCCAGTGGATTAGTTCGGCAGTGATCCTCTTCCTGATCAGCGCCAGCCTCGACCACCTCGTGGTGTTTATAGGCAGCCGTACCCCTGCAGATGCGGATGCTATATTGTATAATACGCACCGGGTAGGTTACGCCATTCTCTGGGGCGCCTTTGCATTTATTCTTATTTACCTTGGATTACGCTGGAAGTCGAAAGCCGTACGTATTATTTCTATTTCGGTATTCGGTTTAACCTTACTAAAACTGTTCCTGTTTGATTTTTCAGGTTTGGGAGAAGGAGGAAAGATAGCGGCTTTCATTTCGCTGGGTGTTATCCTGCTGGTAATTTCGTTTATGTATCAGCGTTTGAAAAAAATATTTTTTGCAGATGATCAACAACAAAACAATATTCCTGAAAGCCATGAGTAAGCGGATGCTGCTGGGAGGACTGGTGCTGCTGACGACGGGGAGTATAGCTTACGCACAACAAGCAGTTCCGGCATTTACATGGCAGGCGCCATTGCCGGTGGTGCCTGCATCAGGGTTCTATCATATTGTAGTGACGCCGGCGGTAGCAGCGAAGCTGCACAACAATATGCCACCGGATTTTCGTATATACCAGGGCGATAAAGAAGTGCCCTACCTGCTGCAGGAACAAGTAGGCGGGTACAACGTAGCCAGCTTTGAGTCTTTCCCGGTAACAGACAATATCCGTGAACCGGGGAAGCGTTCCACTATTGTATTTCATAACGCAAACGGGCACACGCTGGATCACTTTGACCTCGTTTTCAAAAATGCCCGCGTCATGAAAACGATGCGTATCAGCGGCAGCAACGATAAAAAGAACTGGTACGGCGTAACAGATGCTTTTGTCTTTGATCCGGCCAGTGCTATCCCGGATGCTTCCAGTACTACGCTGGTAAAAACAATCCCTATCCCTTCTTCAGACTATGCCTGGTACCAGGTCATTATCGATGATTCTACCAGTGCCCCGGTGTTTATCGAAAAGATCGGCCGTTATAAAACAAACAACAGGGCTACGGAATATACCGCCGTACCTGCTCCGAAAGTAAGTGCGCGGCCAGGGAACAACCAACATGAATCAACCTGGCAGCTGGCTTTTGATCAGCCTTACCTGGTCAGGAAGTTATCTTTTAATATAACTGCGCCAGCGTTGTATCGCCGTAGTGCCACTATTTCGGCCCGGATTTCAGGGTACAGCAAGGAAATCGCCGCTTTTAATCTTTCATCGGATCAACCGGCACAGGTGGAACTCAGCGCTGCCGGTAACTACGACACGCTTTTGCTCACCGTACAAAATAATGATAACCCGGTGTTGCAGATCAGCGCTATTAATGCCTGGCAGCAAACCATTTGGCTTACCGCTAACCTGCAACAGGGACAGTCTTACCTGTTGAAAGGCGGCGATGTGAGGTTGGCGGCTCCCGTATACGACCTGGCCTATTTTAAGGATAGCGTGCCGGCGAATATCCCGGTGATTGAACCAGGTGCGCCGGTTAGCATTGCGGCAGCTGTAAAGGCGCCTGGGGGAACTGTAACCGTGTTTAAGAGCAAATGGTGGATATGGGTGGGCATTATTGCGGTGGTGGTGTTCCTGGTGTTTATTGCGTTGAAAATGTTGAAGGAGATGCAGGAGAAGAAATAATTTCTTTTTCTACTTATCCACCGGCTTCGGCGTTTTTATAAAAAACACCCCGTCCAATACCTCTGTCCATACCCCGGTGGTGTTGATATTTTTGTTAACCTTGTGTTCCGGGCAGATGAGGTCGTGTAGCAGCCCCGTCGCGTCTTTATAATCACGTTATACTTAAATAAAATTGATATGAACCTACGATTACCCGTTGCCGTTATAATGGCAGCATTTGCCTTTGCTTCCTGCGGAGAAAACAAAAAAACGGCAGCGCCGTCTGAGTCGCCACTTACAGGCACCTGGAAACTGGCTTACAGCCAGCTAATTAAAGGCGGTGATACCACCAGCACCTACCCGGTACCGGGTAAGACAACAGAAATGATTAAAATGTTTAATGGCAGCCATTTTGCGTTCTTTCAGCACGATTTGACGAAAGGAAGCGACACCGCCAACGCCGCTTTTGGTTCCGGCGCGGGTACCTACACCTTATCCGGTGATCAGTATGCAGAATACCTGCAGTATTGTAACCACAGGGGCTGGGAAGATCAGCATTTTTCCTTTACCCTCACCATACACAATGATACGCTGATACAGCGGGGTATTGAAAAAATAGATAGCCTGAATGTAAACCATGAAATTGTAGAAGCGTATATTCGTTTACGTTAAAATGATTTTTACATGAGCGCACCTATTCCTTTTCAAACAATAGACTGGTCGGCGATAGAAAAAACAGTTCATCCCGGCGAAAGCGGAACTGCCTGGTGGCAAACGGTGCAACTCCCCGGGCTCCGGATAAGGATCGTGGAGTATTCGCCGGGTTACCTGGCAGACCACTGGTGTCAGAAAGGGCATATTGTTTATTGTTTAGAAGGTGCTTTCATCAGTGAGTTGGAAAATGGCGGCAACGTTGAGTTGTCGGCTGGTATGAGTTATGTGGTGTCAGATGAACTGAGTTCCCATCGTTCAATATCGGCTAATGGTGTGAAGTTGCTGATAGTAGACGGCGATTTTCTAAAGCAATAGTATTTTTATTTCTTTAAATATAGAAACGGAAATAGGTAGGATCGCTACTTATTTCCATTTTTTTATGAAGACAAATACCTTGAATATTGTTTGTTGCCAGGTTCTTCCCCCGCTTTTTCGTGTGTAAATGACGCTATTTTTTCATGTAACCAATCGGTTACTATTCAGTTGATTTGTTAACCAACTCATTCCTGTCTTAATTAGCCATGGTATTGAATCTGCACACTTTTAAAACATTCGTGCTTAACAATGTATTAACCAATTCACTCGTTTTATAGCGTTACTTTTAAGTTAAGTTTTAAAGAGAAATGCAAAATAAACCATTTTTAACCACCGTGTTTTAACCATTAGGAAGTTAGCTTTCTAACACATACAGCTTAAAAAAATCGGGTAATTATTTTTCCTAAACCAGTCTCTCAAAAGGAAATGAGAATGCAACAAAACAACCAGGATGCCGTTCTGCTGGAACTGCTGAAAATTGGCAGTACAGAAGCGTTTACCGCCGTGTACAATAAGTACCATCGCACGCTGATGCTGCTGGCGGTAGACATGCTGAAGGACGATGACAAAGCAGAAGATCTGCTACAGGAATTTTTTATTGATTTCTGGCAAAAGAAATTGTTTCTGAAAATTGATGCTAATTATCAGAACCGCGACAGTGCTTCCATAATGAAGTATTACCTGTATGCGAGCGTACGTAATCGCTGCCTGAATAAAATTACGCGCGAAAAGAAGTTTACCAGCATCATACCGGATGAAGCTTTTCTACCCCGGGATCCCCTGGAAAGCAAAGAGATCTATTACCAGGTGAATACCGCCCTGAAAAGGAAGGTGCCGCCCAAATCCTCTACTGCTTTCCGTTTAAGACACTATGACCAGAAAAGTCATAAAGAAATAGCCGAAGAAATGAATACCAGCATTCAAACTGTAAAGAACCAGATCGGAACTGCTGTCAAAATTTTACGGGGTCATTTTAGTCCTGCCCACCTGTAACCAGGTAAACCTCTCATAATTTGTTACACGCATATGCTTTGTTCTCCTCTTCCCTTCAATGGGTAGCAGGTATGGTACGCCGGAAAATAAGTTGATCCGGGTTTCATGATCACCTGGACGGGCCCGGAACGCCCCACTCACAGCGGATCTGCCCCGTAGGGTAAATTATTCCCATTTGCGTAAATCGTTTTCCGGATTGCGTAATAGCTTTTTGCCTTTTATAGCCTCTCTTTGCATCCTGCAAAAACTGCTAAACAAAGACCAAAAATGACAAGGGTATATCTTTTTCTTGCCTTCTTTATACTTCCCTTTATTACCTATGCCGGTAACCCCGACGAGGGAGCCAATAACACCATCCAGGGAACCGTCACCACATCAGACGGACACCCGGCAGCTAACGTCACCGTCCTGCTGAAAGGAATTTCAAAAGGTACTGTTACCAACCAGAGCGGGGAATTCCTGTTTAAAAATATCCGTGATGGCCGCTACCAGCTGGAAGTATCCATGGTGGGCTTCGAAACAATAAAACAGGCCGTGACTATGGAAAATGGTAAAAACGTGCAGCTGCAGATCATCATGACTACCTCCTCCCAAAAACTGGAAGAGGTAGTGGTAACCAGCGGCGGTAACCGCTTCGCAAAAAAAGAAAGCGACGACGTATCCAAACTTCCACTGAAAAACCTGGAGAATCCACAGGTATATAGCGTAGTAGGAAAGGAGCTGATGAAAGAACAGCTGATTACAGACTATAACAGCGCATTTAAAAATATTCCTGGTGCAGGGATCCCTATCGTATACAACCAGGGCAGAAGTTCGGCGATTTCAAGAGGTTTTACCACCGCCAACCTGGTGCGCAATGGCGTGGGGAGCTTTGTTTATACCAACGTAGATCCTGCCAACCTGGAACGGATTGAAGTAATTAAGGGCCCCTCCGCCACTTTATTTGGCAGCACGCTGTCTTCCTATGGCGGCTTGTTTAACCGCGTTACCAAAAAACCTTTTGAGAGCTTTAGGGGAGAAGTATCCTATTCTGCCGGCAGCTGGGACCTGAACAGGCTCACACTCGATATCAATACCCCGCTGAATGAAAAGAAAACAGCCCTCTTCCGCTTCAACGGAGCCGCCCATACAGAACGCAGCTTCCAGGACGCGGGCTTCAGCAAAAACTTCCTGTTGGCGCCCAGCTTTTCCTACAAGGTAAACGACCGCTTAACCGTGTTGGTCGATGCAGAAATGAGCGGGTATAAAGCCACCTCGCCCACAAGAATGAACACCTATGCCAAAGGCAAGGCACATAGCGTAGCCGATATGGGCGTACCCTATAAACTTTCTTTCGCCGACAACTCTGTCAGCTACAAAAGCCAGCAGCTGAATATCTTCGGACAGGTGAAGTATAAACTGTCTGACAAGTGGACTTCACAAACAGTGTTCTCCTGGACCCGCTCCTCCTCGGAAGGATTTACCACCCAGCTTAACGTGGTAAGCGATACTACCCTCAGCCAGGCGGTTACTTCCCAAACCTATCCTTACCGCGGTACAGATATACAGCAAAACTTTATCGGCGATTTTCATATTGGCAACATGCGCAACAGGATTGTAATCGGCGCTGATTTTTACCGGCTGAGAGCTTCCCGTAACGATGCCACCATAGGTATGCCGCCTGTAAATTTCCGGACACCCGGACCCGCCTACGATAATTTTAACAGGGAAAAAATAGCTCCACTCTTTAATAAAGCATCATTTACCATTTTCGATAGCAACCGGGAAAATACCTATAGTGCTTACTTTTCAGACGTGATTAACATTACGGAACAACTGCTGGTAATGGCCAGCCTGCGGGTAGACGATTACCATAACCTGGGCGCCTATTATCCGGCTAAGGATTCTACAGCGGGCGCCTATAGCCAGACCGCCCTGTCGCCCAAATTCGGTGCAGTTTACCAGGTCATAAAAAGCAGGCTGTCCTTATTCGCCAATTATATGAACGGCTTCCAGAACCAGAGCGGCACCGATTTTAATGGCAATACCTTTAAACCGCAGCAAGCCAATCAGCTGGAAGGCGGTGTAAAGCTGGACCTCTTCAGTGAGAAATTAAATGCCACCTTCAGCTATTACAATATTTCCGTTACCAATTCCACTTACGATGACCCTGATCATGGCGGGTACCAACTGCAAGACGGAACACAACACAGTAAAGGATTTGAAATGGAGGTGATCTCCAACCCCGTGCCAGGGCTGAACATTGTAGCGGGATATACCTATAACGAAAGTAAAATGAATAAAGCCACTCCCAAACTGCAGGGACTGCGTCCCAGCGCTGCGGGGCCTGCCACCATGGCTAATTTATGGGTGAGCTACCGCCTGGTAAAAGGTACGGTGAAAGGCCTGGGTTTTGCCTTTGGAGGCAACTACGGCAGCCGGTCTTTCCAAACTAACACCAGCACCTTTGCCTTTACCATACCGGCCTACACCGTCATGGACGCTTCTGTATTTTATGACCGGAAAAAGTACCGGGTTGGTTTGAAAATAGATAATCTTACCAACGAAAAATATTGGTCAAACCGGCTGGCCGCCCAGAATCCAACAAGGATCACGGGCAACGTAACCGTGAAGTTTTAATCGGTGGGGAGATCAGAGCGGCTCCGTTCTGTTCTCCTGGTATTTTACATTGTGTAAATGCTGTTCTTTGGTGATCTTCCCGTTTTCCCAGTGGGCGACGGAAATCTGCCGATAATCTACCATGCCTATTTTGCTGTTGTTAAACCGGTAGCGGATGTTCGGACAGCAACGGCGTATTGTTATGGATGGGATACCATCTGGCGGCTTGGGCTATAAGCAACTATCCGGACGGATGCTACGTATTAACAGGAAACAACTGTTATGAAAAATGCATCTTTTTTTCACCTTTACAGGAAGCAGTTGCTGGCATACAGTTTAGTGGTAATAGCTGCATGGCTGGCCGCTTGTAGTAAAGGAAACGGGTATGGCGGAGATAACCCGCCACCAGGGAATACGAATTACAGCATCAGCGCCTCCCTCAGTGGGACACAGGAAGTACCGGCTAATGCGACCACCGGTTCCGGTACGCTTACGGGTACCTATGATCCATCGTCATATACCATCACCTACACTCTTTCATGGACGGGTCTTTCAGGCGTACCTACGGGGATGCACTTTCATGGCCCGGCTACTACAGGACAAAACGCCGCGGTGGCCCTGGCTATTACAAGCTTTACTGCAGCTGCAGCCGGCAGTGCCTATGGAACCGCGGTGATTACGGCTGCGCAGGGCGCAGATCTGATAGCTGGAAAATGGTATACCAATATTCATACTGCTGCTTATGGAAATGGGGAAATAAGAGGACAGGTAACCGCTACAAAGAACTAAATAGTAAGGTGATAGGTGTTTGACAAAAGGGGGTGACATCAGCGACGTCACCCCCTTTTCTATTGCTCCCTGCCTTGTAACATCATGCACGCTGATCTTTCCTTGTCCAATTACCAGTTGAAAGATATTTTCAGGCGATGAAACATATTTGTATATCATTACGTTTTTAAATGCAGAGTCGCCATATATACGTGAGGCGGCTGAACTTTTCCCCGCCCGGGTTTGTTGCTCTTAGCAAATGCTGGTTATATATAGATAATCTTAGTACATTTAACCTACTTACTATATTTATAGCCCAAGTAAATAATAAGAATGGTGGGTCCACAATATACATTACCATGAGAATGGCCAATATAATTGTCCTGCATCAATATCCGGGATTGGCAGACAGAATAATCAAAACTTTGTATCACCCGAAGTTTGATTTTTACCTGCACCTGGATAAAAAGATAGATATAGCGCCTTTCGAATACCTGGCGAAGCTGCCCAATACCCGGTTTGTTACAAGCCGGAAAAGGGTGACCTGGGCCGGATTCAGTCAACTGGAGGCAATAGAAGCGGCTCTCAGCGCAATATTTTCGAGCGGCCGCTCTTACGACTACATTAATCTCCTTAGTGGACAGGATTATCCGATTAAGCCAACAGGCCATATATACGAATTCCTCGAAGAGCACACCGGTTACTCCTTTCTCGCATCGGAAACGCCGCCATCGCCCTGGTGGGATGAGGCCATACAGCGGATTACCCGGTACCATCTTATAGATTACCGGTTCAGAGGGAAACACCGGCTGGAGAAACTGCTGTCAGCATTTCTTCCCGAGAGAAAGCTTTCTGTGCCGCTGCAACTCTATGGCGGTCCCCTGGCCGCCTACTGGACAATAAGCGCGGAGGCCGCAGTTTACCTGCATAAAGCCCTGGCGGAAAGCAGCGATCGGTTCTTTTTCAAACATACCTGGGCCCCCGATGAATTCCTGGTTAATACCATCCTGATGAATAGCCATTTCCAGGACCATATTATCAATGACAATTACCGTTATTTAGACAGATCAACGGGCGGTGCACATCCTAAAATACTTACTATGGCGGATCTGGGCAAGCTGCAGTCCAGCAGCAGGTTATTTGCCAGGAAATTCGATCCAACCGTCGACAGCCGGATACTGGACCGGATTGATGAAACCATCCTGTATCGTAAAAGCAGGGTATAAGCCACCGCTTCGGCAGCATGTTAATGATATAAACCCTCAACAATGAAAAATAACGACGCCTGGGACTGGGAAATCAGTTCCGGCACCAAATGGTTTAAGTGGAATCTGCCGGAGATCTGGCACTACAAAGACCTGCTGCTGCGGTTTGTTAGAAGAGACCTTATTGCCAGTTATCAGCAAACATTATTGGGGCCATTCTGGGTATTTCTGCAGCCCGTGCTGACTACACTGATATACTACCTGATTTTCGGAAGAATAGTGAAAATCTCTACCAGCGGAATTCCTCCTGTACTTTTTTATCTTTCCGGTATACTCTTCTGGAGTTATTTCTCGGATTGTCTGAACGGTACCATGTACACCTTCCTGCAAAATGCGAATGTTTTCAGTAAGGTCTATTTTCCCCGCCTCATTGTTCCGCTCAGTAGCGTGATCTCTCATACGGTGAGAACCGCCATACAATTATCGCTGTTCCTGTTTATTTACGGGTACTACTTTTTTACATCAAACATTACAGGTACTTTTTATATCCTGCTAACACCGTTGCTGTTACTGATTACTGCAGGGTTTGGGCTGGGATCAGGTTTGATTGTAAGTGTGCTCACTGCCCGCTACCGGGACCTGGATTATACCCTTCAGTTCCTGTTGCGGCTGTTTATGTTTGCTACACCAGTGGTATATCCAACGTCGATAGTACCGGAGCAATACCGGTTCCTGTTCTGGCTTAACCCACTTACAGCAGTGATAGAAACTTTCAGGGCAGGGTTCTTCTCAAATGAACCTGTTTACATCCTGCCCCTGCTTTTCAGTTGTACAGAAGTGCTGTTATTACTACTGCTGGGTATCACCCTATTTAAAAAACACGAATTAAAAGTAATGGACGTGATATGATTGCTATCAAAGCAGAAAATATTTCCAAATCTTATCGCCTCGGTACCACCGGCGCAGGCCGCCTGCGGGAAGATATCCGCTACTGGCTGAAAAAACAGCCCATTACCAGTTCCATGATATGGGCGTTAAAAGACGTGAGCTTTGAAGTAAAACAGGGTGAGGTGATGGGATTTATCGGCAATAACGGCGCCGGCAAATCTACCTTGCTAAAGATCATCTCCCATATAGCAGCGCCTACTTCAGGACGTGTATTGGGTAAGGGCCGGGTGGCAAGCCTGCTTGAAGTGGGCTCGGGCTTCCACGGAGAGCTCACCGGGCGGGAGAACATTTTTCTAAACGGAAGTATTCTTGGGATGAAAAAGCGGGAAATTCAGGCCAGCTTCGACGAAATTGTTGCCTTCTCCGGTGTTGAACAGTTCATCGATACACCGGTAAAACGTTATTCCAGTGGTATGTACATGAGACTGGCATTTGCGGTGGCTGCTCATCTCAACCCGGAAATTCTGATCGTTGATGAGGTGCTGGCTGTGGGTGACGTAGAGTTCCAACGGAAATGCCTGGGGAAAATGAAGGAAATTTCTGACCGCAAGGGAAAAACAGTGCTGTTCGTAAGTCATAATACCCAGGCGCTGCTAAACCTTTGTGACGAGGTAATTACACTACATAAAGGCCAGGTCATTGATCAGGGCACCCCGGTAGATGTTATCGGCAGTTATCTGAAAAACCTGCAGGATGATTACCTCCACCAGGAATACGATTCCCCGGATGTTGCGCCTGGCAATGATTATATCAGGATAAAAAAGGTATCCCTGCAATACGATACTGAGCTGTTTGATATCCGGACTCCCTTTATCGTCAGGTTTGAATGCTGGTATACCGATCCCAATCCAGGCAAGCTGATCGCCGGCATACACCTGTTTAATATGGCAGGAGAATGTATTTTTGATGTTGCCTCCAAAGGAGATTCACTGCAACCGGGGATTATCAGCGGTGAATGCCGGATACCCGGTAATTTCCTCAACGATGGCGCTTATTATCTCTCCGTAGTGTTCGTAAAAGATACGACTACACGTCTTTTTTATTTTGAAGGCTGTCTTTCATTTAATGTGGAAGACTATCGTGAAAACACCGCGTGGTTCGGGAAATGGATGGGCTATGTACGCCCCGATTTTCCCGTGATTTTAAATCAGCAAAATGTTGTATAAAATATCTCATATACAGCTTGCAGCACTGGATGACCTGGCATCAGTTACCAGTCAGCAGTATGTGGTGGTGTGGTGGAATAATATTCCGCTCGGCCATGCCTGGATAGCGCCGCGCGAAGATGCGCGTGAAAAGCTACGGCTGGCCATTCAACCTGCACTCGACTACTACCGGCAGCATGGATCATCGCTTCACACCAACAAAACTGAAGTCAGCCTGTCGGTGGTGATATGCACCCGCAACCGGCCGGCATCATTAGCTACCTGTTTGCAATCCCTCCTGTCATGCACAGACCAGGATTTTGAACTGGTAGTAATAGACAATGCACCGGATGATGATGCCACCCTCAAGGTTACACGTAAATTCCCTACGGTAAGATATGTGCGTGAAAAAAGGAAAGGACTTGACATAGCCCGCAATACCGGCGCCCGCACCGCAACCGGCGATATTGTCGCTTATACTGATGATGATGTTCAGATTCCGGCCGGCTGGATAACTAATCTCAAAGCCTGTTTCAGCGATCCGCTAACGATGGCGGTTACCGGCCTCGTTATACCAGCCTCCCTGGATACGCATGCACAATACATCTTTGAAAAAAAATGGGGGTTTAATAAAGGGTATCTGCCCCGCCGGTTTGATCATCGCTATTTTCTTGATCATAGCCCTTACGGTGTACCCGCATGGGACGTGGGCGCCGGTGCTAACATGGCTTTCCGGAAAGAGGCCTTTCTGTTGGCTGGCTTTTTTGACGAAAGACTGGATGTTGGCGCCTCCGGCTGCAGCGGTGACTCTGAAATGTGGTACCGTGTACTCGCCGAAGGCTGGAACTGTTATTACGTGCCGGAACTATATGTATTTCATGAACATCGTTCTTCCGATATCGCTTTGCGTCAACAACTATTCGGTTATATGCGCGGACATGTCAGCGCACTCTTGGTACAGCACGAAAATTATGGGCAACCGGGAGAACTACGACGCTTGTACAGAGGATTACCACATTATTATCTCAAACGGCTAAAACAGTGGTTGCTGCGTAATCATGACGAAAACCTTCGTCATATTATGATGGAAGTGAAAGGTTGCTATTCCGGCCTGCGATTCTATAAGCAACATAAACAATTGCAACGACAGGATATCAAGGTATTCCCACCGGAACTTCACCAACCTGTTCAGACCAATGAGCATAGCCTTGTTTCTGTTATTATTCCCTGTTATAACCATGCGCAATATTTAAAACAGGCGATCAGCAGTGCACTTGAACAAACCTGGCCGCATATGGAAGTGATCGTGATAGATGACGGATCAACCGACGATACCGCAGCCGTTTGTGCGTCTTATGCCGAACAGATTGTATATAGACGGGTTGAACGCGTGGGGTTGTCGGCCGCACGGAATATAGGCGTACAGCATAGTAAAGGTCAATTTCTCATTTTCCTGGATGCAGATGATTACCTGTATCCGGGAGCAGCAGCGCAACAACTTTTTTACTTTGGATTATTCCCGTTTGCAGGATTTATTTCCGGTGCGCATGACCGGGTAGATAAAACAGGGGCTTTTCTGAAAACCGTGCATAATAACGGAGACGGATATCTGTCGTTGTTGCAGGGAAATTTTATTGGCATGGAATCTTGTATCCTGTATAGGCGCGACCTCTTCTTCCATTTTCATTTTGATACCCGGATAAAGGTATGTGAGGACTATGACATCAACCTGAGAATCGCGCGGTATATGCCCGTTTTTCATCACAATAACAGAATTTGTGCTTATCGTATTCATGACAAAAATATGTCTGCCAATAAAACACGGATGTTGAAATGGGCTCAGCTGGTATTAAACAAACAGGTACCGGTGTTGCAGAATGAAGAAGAAAGACTTGCTTTGCAGCAGGGTCTTAATAACTGGAAATTGTATTATACTAAAAAAAGCATGAATGAAGATAAATGAGCGGACACCTGGAACGCCCCCGTTAATACAACCTGTTCCTGCCGATGTGCATCGTCCGCTATGGTCGGTGATGATACCTGCTTATAATTGCAGCCACTATCTCGCCGCCACCCTGCAAAGTGTGCTGAGGCAGGACCCTGGTCCGGAGCTGATGCAGATTGAAGTAGTAGACGATTGCAGCACCGATGCAGACGTAGAAGCACTCGTAGCTGCTATTGGCAAAGGACGTGTGGCGTTTTACCGGCAGCCGGAAAACCGTGGAAGTCTGCGTAATTTTGAAACCTGTTTAAACCGTGCCAGGGGACAATATATACACCTGTTGCATGGCGACGACATGGCAGGTGATGGCTTATATGCCGCTACTGCCAAACTGTTTGAGCAATATCCCGAAGCCGGCGCCGTGTGTACCGGCTATTCATATATAGATGAGGACGGCAATTATTTATGGGGCGGAAACGTATTATCCCCGACACCGGGTATTATCAACAACTGGCTGCCTGCCATCGCAGAACAACAAAGACTGCAGCCCCCCGCAGTAGTAGTAAAGCGATCCGTGTATGAACACCTGGGTGGTTTTTTTGGTATTCATTATGGAGAAGACTGGGAGATGTGGGTGAGAATAGCGGCACACTATCCCGTAGCCTATACGCCTCTGGAGCTTGCAGCATACCGTGTGCATACCACCAACATTACCAGCCGTTATTTTCTGTCATGCCAGCATATCAAAGACATTGTAAAGGTGATCAACACCATACAAGCCTACCTTCCGGCGCAACAGCAACAACAGCTGAAGCGAAAAGCGAAGCACCACTGGTCAGTGTATTTCGCCCGTACATCCGATATGACTTATCACAAGTATAGGAGTCCCCGCCAGGCGCTGGAACAGGCAATGCGGTCATTTATGCTGCATCAGAATAAAGTGACGGCTTATTTTGTGTTTAAGATATTGTTGAAGGTGATGATAAGGTATAAGCAGGGAGGGTGGAAGTAATCCTAATTAGAATTCACTTTGAATGAAAGTTTGTATGACGGATTTGCATATTGTCGCAAACTTAGGTATTGCAGGAGCTCTTCGTTGGTCTGTCAGGGAAAAAATGCTGACGGGTGAAGTGATCGCCATCGATGAAATTCCTTCTATAGGGCCTTTAGGAGACGGTAGAAAACGGATAGCATTTTTGAAAGCATTGTGCTTTGATGATCAGGGGGAATTTCTGTATAAACACAAGACAGATGCTTTCGAGCCCTGGCGTAGCCTGCAGGCCCGGTTACGTGATATGCCGGTGAGCCGGCTGGTAATATGGACAGGCACTGAGGGTGGTGATTATGTGTTTGTACGGATGGCTTGCCATTGGCTGGAGGGTATTCCCGTGAATGTATCACTGGTGAAGGTGCCTCCTGTTTATGGGTATCACAGCATATCAGCGCATTCTCTCGAAGAGCTGCCTCATTTTATTACCCGGGCTGAGCCACTGAATTTGGCGAAACGGAAAGAACTGGCAGAGGAATATACGAGCATTGTTGCCAATCCTGCATTATTAAGAGAATGTGATGAACAGGGCCAATTACAATTTCTGGACCTGTCGGCCCACGATAGCGAGATCATAAATTATTGTGACCGGCGATGGAAGACGGCTGTCAGAGTAGTGGGCCACACCATGGGGTTACATGACCCCCGAAATAGCCTGAGCGAATTTTTAATTTCCGGAAGAATGAAAGCCCTCATTGAAGCCGGGAAATTGGAAAGTAAAGGCTCCCTGACATCCATGCGGACTTTTCATGTGAGACTGCCCAAAGCGGGGGATGAATGACTGTCAGCAACCAGCTGGTTATTGTAAGCAATGCTTTATTCTTCCGGGAGAACAAAGTCACTGATGCGCCATCCATTTTCCGTCTGGATCAAACTGAACTTCACATTCATGGAAGCTTCACTGCCATCAGCATAATTTACCCTCCATTGGTCATCGATCTCGCTTTCTTTTTCACTGGAAATTCTTCCGGTTCCACTCACAAAAGAAATGCTGGTTACCTGTTTCCTTAAAACAGGCTTGGATAGTTTTTCCAGGGCGTGTCCGGTACAGTATTTCCGGGCATTTCCCGGCATATTATTTCCCAGTATGTATCTAAACTGACTGGCCGTTTCCCGGGCCGACAAATCAGAGTAAAATAATCCCCGTTCTTTTGCAGGAACAAGTTCGCATTTCATAGTCCCATTGTTACTGTTGATAACGATCTCATTTTCTTTGTAATCCACATTAACTACAGCCTCCTTATTTTTAGACTGATCCTTATTGTTTTCAAAACGACTGATGATCTTTTTCACCCGGTTACTGTTGTCGAACTCGTTAATAACAGATTCCGTTTCGGTACGCCCGTCTGCAGCGAATGTTCTTTTTTTCTCAAGGAGAAGTACAAAACCTTTCGCACTATATACGGTCTTTACCTCGCCGTGTAGGTTTACCAGGGATTCATCATAGGTATAACTTGCGGTCATGCTTCCGTTTGAAAATTCATATTTTATGTCGGGATTATTCTTTACCTGGTAGGTAGATGCATCTTCATTTTCAATTTTACTCCAATCCGTCGATCCGTATTTCTTCCTGAGATCTGTTGTCTGGTAGGGTGTTCCGTCAATAGACTTCTTTATCTCAACCATATCTTTGAAATCAAGATATTTGTTTGTCCGGAATACATGATAGGCATCAACATCCAGCAATCGTTCTTTTGAGAGCATGGCAACTCCCTTCATTTCTTGTCCGAAAAATACCGCTGGGAAGCAGAAGAGAATAATAAGTACAGTAAGGATATATTTCATAAGGTTACTAATGCTGTATTGTGACGATGCTATTTAATCCCACTTGGAAACGGTTGTACTGCTGTTGTTGGACCATGCACCACCAGTTTCCCATCTGGCAATATATTCATCCGGTCTATGAAAACAACCCGCTTATCACCCGTTTTCAAGGTGCGGCCATGGTATACACAAAACATTTCTTTACCATCTGGTGAATACGTGATGCTATTATGGCCGGTACCTGTTACCACCCCGCCTTGCTCAGTGTTTTTTTGCAGTACAGGGTTGTTTGCTGCTTTTTTAAAAGGCCCTAAAGGACTTTTAGATGTAGCATAACCTACCGCATAGTTTTTGCCTCCATAGTAATTGGCAGAATACATCATGTAATAGGTATTCCCTTTTCTGAAGATGGTGGAACCCTCAGTCCAGCGGCGGTTCACTTCTTTTGATGTAACCGAGCGGCTTTCCCATTCAGCCTGTTTATCTTTCATGCTGACTGGCGGGCGCAATAGTAGCACCGGTTCACCGATTACGCCACTGAGATCTGGTTTTAATTCTACCCCATATACCCAGCTTTCTTCAATTTCATTGAACCAGCCTTTGTTTTTTGCCCAGGCAGCTACTTCACTCTGTACAGGATGTTTGTAGCAACAACGGGAATAATAGAGGTATACTTTTCCATTTGTTTCGAACAGCACATTTGCATCGATGATGGGATAACCAGGATCAAAAACGGGCTTGTTATTTACATCGATAAATGGTCCGGTTGGTTTATCAGCCACTGCAACACCTATACGAAAGTTTTCGACTTCAGCGGTTGGATTATCTTTCCATTGGGCACTGTAAAACATGTAGTATTTCCCATTTATAGCATATACTTCCGGCGCCCAATAAGCACCATCCCAGGCGGCTTTCGGATCGCTCCAGCCATTTTTGTTGTTATGAAAATACACCTGGCCCTCGTTTTTCCAGTTAACCAGATCGGTAGAAGAATAAGCTGCGAAGCCATTCGTAGCGCCACCGGTCCCATACATATAGTATTTGTCGTTCTTGACATGTAATACATATGGGTCTCCAAGATCAACAGCCAAAGGATTGTTATAGGTCAATTGCTGTGCGTTCAGGGAAATAGCCGCTGCTATTAAAAAGCAGATCAACGTGATTTTTTTCATATTCCAAGATATTAATTTTCTGTGATATGATGCGGTGAATAGGGCGTATATTCACCGCATATTATGCGTGGAAAAATCTTGCAATGCGAAGATTATATGCTATATTCGACGCAAAAGGTGCGTAGAATGTATATTCATCTATTAAAACAATGGCCCAAATTTCAATGGGATAACAATATAGTTACCACTCTCTTAGCGGAAGTTCGCCATCAGCAAGGGCGGCTTTTAGGTCGAATGGAAGGGCTTGGTTTTGCCTTACAGGAACAAGCCAACTTACAAACGCTGACATTGGATGTCTTAAAGTCCAGTGAAATCGAAGGCGAAATATTGAACACCGATCAAGTGCGTTCATCCATTGCACGACGCCTTGGAATTGATATTGCCGGACTAGTTCCAGTCGATCGCAATGTTGAGGGGGTTGTCGAAATGATGTTGGATGCTACACAACGTCATTCTACTGTTCTAAACCAAGAACGGCTCTTTGGCTGGCACGCGGCTCTTTTTCCTACGGGACACAGTGGGATCCACAAGATTGTCGTCGCAGCCTGGCGAAACAATACCAAAGAAGATCCAATGCAAGTTGTCTCTGGTCCGATGGGCCGCGAAACAGTGCATTTTCAGGCACCGGATGCCGGGCGTCTTCAACATGAAATGGACGCTTTTTTTACCTGGCTCAATTCAGGGGAAAAAATGGACCCTGTGTTAAAAGCAGCAATAGCGCATTTATGGTTTGTGACGATTCACCCGTTTGACGATGGGAATGGACGTATCGCCCGGGCCATCACGGATATGATGCTTGCTCGGGCTGATGATAGCAACAAACGTTTCTATAGCATGTCAACACAAATCAGGGCGGAACGAAAAGCGTATTACGATATTTTGGAAGACACGCAAAAGGGATCGCTTGATATCACAGAATGGCTGGAATGGTTCCTTAGCTGTCTAAATCGTTCGATTACTGCAACAAATACAACATTAGCGGCCGTCATGAGGAAGGCAAAGTTTTGGGAACGCGCTACGAACCAGACAATCAACGATAGACAAAAACTTATGCTGAATAAATTGCTTGATGGGTTTGAAGGAAAACTGACTTCAGCCAAATGGGGATTAATCACAAAGGTTTCGCAGGATACAGCCATTCGCGATATTCAGGATTTAATAGAATGCGGCTTGCTGGTAAAAGAAAATGCAGGAGGAAGAAGCACAAGTTATCTATTGAAAGAAGAATAAATCTCCTGCATCATTTTTAATGTATTCTTCTGGAATCCGTTCTTGGATTAATTCCTAGGGCTCGTAATCATTAATTTCTATTATGTACGAATTCCGTATTGTCAAGACAAAAACTATATTGGTTATATAATACTTCAAATGACAAATCATGAAATGAATTTGAACATAAGGTATGATGCTGCCGATGAAATTTGGGATAAAATACCTCTCATTTATGCACAACTTAAAGGCTGGCTAGGTTATGGAACAGGAGAAAAAAAAGGTGAAAAGGGAATTCCTTATTGGTTTAGTTTCGATGAAAATGAAAAACATATTTTGGCTTCCGTTGAACCAGGAGGATTGCATTTTTCAGGGTTGATAGATGCTGATGATTGGCAAATCTGGGTTAGGGAGATTAAGGAAATTGCAACAAGAGAGCTAGGTTATAAAGTAGGTGAAATCGAATTAGGAGAGGTCGGCTTTTGATAAAAAAAGATTGCAGGATTATATATTACGGGAAAACAAAAAGGCTTTCAAGTTTTACCTGAAAGCCTTTTCCTCGTAGCGAGATCGGGAGTTGAACCCGAGACCTTTGGGTTATGAATCCAACGCTCTAACCACCTGAGCTACCTCGCCATTTCTCTCCATTCCAACCGCTGTAACCACTATCAGTAGCGACTGCTGCTCCAAAACGGGAGTGCAAAGATAACGGCTTATAAATGAAAATTCAAAATGTATCCTGCGTTTTTTTAGATTTTTTTTTAAACATCCCCGTCGGGACCGGGTTTATCCCATTTTTTCAGCAAGCTGTCATCGACGGATCGTATATGCAGATCCCGCTGTGGATAAGGCATTTCTATACCCGCCTCATTGAGAGCTGTGTAAATGAACGACATCACCTCATTTTGAAGTCGTCCGGCATTATCCAGGTCGCCTATCCAGAAGTATACTTTGAAATTCACGGCGTTATCCCCAAAATCAGTAAGCTGAATAAAAGGAGCGGGAGCGGTAAGGATATCTTTCCGGTCGGTAAAGGCCGATTTTATAATGTCAGTAACCTGGTCAATATTGCTGCCGTAACCAACGCCAAGCGTAAAGGTGATCCGCTTGTTCCAGTTGGCTCTTGTCCAGTTGATCAGTTGTTGGGAAATGAAGTCGCCGTTAGGTACTATGATTTCAGAGCCGTCATAGGCGCTGATTTTACTGGAGCGGATACCAATCTCCTTAACTACGCCGGAACGGGGCCCCAGTTCTATTACATCGCCCACTTCCAGCGGCTTTTCAAAAGCAAGAATGATCCCGGAAACAAGGTTGTTAACAATATTCTGTAAGCCGAAACCGATACCAACTCCCAGGGCGCCGATCACGATGGTCAGCTTGTCCATGGGAATACCGGAGGCGGCGAACGCGAGCAGCACACCGCCGGCCAATACCGCCAAACGTAAGAGCAACAGGGCAGAACCAAACTTTGTTTTTTTAGACGGGTTGGCGCTCTGACCAATGTTACCAAACATATAGGCAATCAGCTGCGAGGCGATGGTGGCTACCCATATTACCAACACAAAAATGATAATGCTGCTGAAGGTAAAGTCAGAACTTCCTATCTGGTGCCGCGAGGAAAGAAAGTCGGTGGTAGCTTCGTAGATGGCGTCGTATAAATAAACGTTGCGGGTAACGACCACCAGCCAACCTAGCGTGGCTAATATGGTCAGGAATGTCTTCAGCTTTTTCTGCACATCCTGGTAATCCATAAAAGAGATGAAGGAGCTGGAGTCTTTATTGGCTTCTACCTGCAGGTATACGGCTTCCATCAGTATTTTTACAAGGGCAAAAAGGCTGAGTGCCATGACGGTATTGACAACGGCGCTGGACCCCATTATTTTGGCAGTACCCACCCGGGCAAACACTACCAGCAGCAGGGAGAATATACTGGTGGCGAGAAATAGCTGTAACAACGGCCGCGTGTATTTGGGCTGTGCAAATGTGGTAAGCGACGATTCCTTTAACAACCGGAGCGCCAGTATAATAGATAATACGGCGCCGATCAAAAGCCCCCATTGCTCTGCATAGGTCACTTCTATCAGCAGGTTATTAAGACTATAAACAAACAACAGCCCTACCAGCATTAACCAGCTTTGGAATAATGTTTTTGGAAAAAGGGAACGGAATATTATTGTTAACGCAATCACAGCAAGGCCCCAGGTCATTTCTGTAAAAAGAATGGGATAGCGTACGGATAGTACGGACGACAATGTAGTGATAAACACCACGATACTGGCTGCCGGGAAACGGTACAGGTACCTGGCATGTTGAAGGATGGTTTCGCCTTCCTGCGCCGCGTGATTATGCCTGATTCTCCGGATGTTGTTGTACACCCACCAGCCAAACAAAAGCGCCAGCAACAGCCATATAAAAAACACCGGCCACTGAATAGAAAAAAAGATCACGAGTACCTTGGTGCTTTTATGCAATGAGTTTTTTAGTACAGGGAAAAACTCAAGTGGATTGATGCTGTCGCGGTGCGGTCGCCAAAGATAACGGGAATCCCGTTTAAACATATTGGCGGAATGCTGCTGCAACCGGTAGTCCATGTCTTCATATAAATTCGACACGTCTATATACCGGTTGGCGACCCTGTTCTGCAATAACCCTATTTTAATAAGATGATGTTTGTTGGCGCTGTCGACCCCGTGGAATTTGAGGATCAGGTTAGTTACCTGCCCTACATAAAAGCCATACAACTCATCTTCCGCGGGTATATTCCGCATGGCGGTATCGTTGCGGAGGGAATGAATGGTATCGTTGATGTTAACAAGTTTGCCGTAATACGAAACCAGGGTATTTTGCCAGGAGCTGAGCCTTCGTTGCAACTGCTCCAGCATTACTTTGTTGGTGTAAATATCATTGATGTTGGGCGTACGCCCCAGGCTGGCAATATTATATTTGATCAGCGCCAGCGAAGTATCTGCCAGCGGAAGCCCTGTGCTGATACTGCTGGTGTCAAATCCCCGGCGAAGAACACTCATCAGCTCATTCATCATCAGGGTGTAACTTTCTATACGGTTGATGAGGATCGCTACGGAGGTATCGGACTTTTTCATCCGTACAGTATCTTTCGCCAGCGCGGCTATGCTTTTCCGGATGGTGGCGCTGTCTACCGCCACCATTTGAATGGTGTCCTGCTTTTTCCCACTCTTGCGGTTTTGCGCGGTCACGGGCAACATACAGCCGATAGCCGTCAGCAGTAGTATGGTTTGTAGCAAAAATTTTATCCTGGTAATCATATGATACGGCGTATAATTTTCTGCACGCGGCAGAAACAGGTAATCTCCAAGGAGGAACATTTATTTCCGTCTAAATGTTCCTGAATTTAAAACTTTTACCGCGGCTGACCGTTAAGTTTTTTGGAACAGTGCTTTAACTTTTGCTCGGTAGCCGATTAGGCAGTATTTTGTAAGTAAATGCTATACCAAGAAAACTAGCTTATGAACAGAGAAATGCTCGTTGCTGCATTGAGAAAGGATCTCGAACCCTGGGATATTGTAGTGATTGGTGGTGGGGCCACTGGCCTGGGTGCTGCATTGGAGGCAGTAACAAGGGGATACAGGACCCTGCTGCTGGAGCAGGTGGATTTTGCAAAATCAACATCCAGTAAAAGTACTAAACTGGTACATGGGGGCGTACGCTACCTCGCTCAGGGCGATATAGCCCTGGTAAGGGAAGCGAGTGTGGAACGCGGGTTGCTGGCCGCCAATGCGCCACACCTGGTACGTAACCTGGCTTTTGTTATTCCTACTTTTAATTTCTGGGAGAATTTAAAATACACCATTGGCCTCAAAATGTACGATTGGCTGGCAGGTCGGCTCAGCCTCGGCAAATCCGTGCATATCTCCAGGGCAGAAACGCTAAGGCGCCTCTCTACCCTGAAACAGGATAAACTTGCCGGCGGCGTGCTGTATCACGACGGGCAATTTGATGATAGCCGTCTGGCCGTTAACCTGGTACAAACCATTGCTGATAAGGGAGGTACCGTACTAAATTATATGAGGGTAACCGGCCTCCGTAAAGATGAGGAAGGAAAAATCAGCGGACTAACGGTAAAGGACACACTGAATGACGGTGATGAAATATATATTAACACCAGGTCGGTGATTAATGCCACCGGTGTTAATATATATTTCATCACC